>Ga0213829_1000083_pt1 | contig 131495 bp, 105 predicted proteins | sample MC6MC0896MG_FD_180665 | JGI IMG/M metagenome (GOLD analysis project Ga0213829, IMG submission 180665) | Enriched soil aggregate microbial communities from Iowa State University, Ames, United States - MC6-MC0896-MG | ecosystem: Environmental > Terrestrial > Soil > Unclassified | place: USA...
CGGATCAGCACGCTGAAATATCGTCTGCATTGCGGTGATGACACGAATGTGGAAGCGCTTTCAGTTTACTAGTCTGGAACGATGACGCGTCACGTTTCTAATACGGCGGTGAGTTGAACGGGGCTTTGTCGCAAAAATTCATTTCTTTTGAGCTATGTTACGCCGAGCGACATAATTGAGTGAGGCGAACGGGGATGGCGATTGATTTCCAAGGAGCTCATTTCCCCAAAAGTGTGATCCTCTATGCCGTTTTCTTCTACGTCCGATATTTGGTTTCCTATCGTGACCTCGAGGAGATCATGGTTGAGCGAGGTGTCAACGTTGACCATGCAACCCTGAACCGCTGGGTAGTACGTTACGCCCCCCAGATCGCAGAGCAAGCCCAGAAACGTAAACGCCCAACGCTTGGATCCTGGCGTGTTGACGAGACCTATATCAAGGTCAAAGGAAAATGGACGTATTTATATCGGGCCGTTGATCGTGACAGGCAAACGCTCGATCTCATGCTCTCCGAGTGGCGAAATCTCGGGGCTGTAAGGCGTTTCTTTAAGAAAACCATAGCAAGCAATGGTGTTCCAAACAAAATAGTCATTGATAAAAGTGGAGCCAATCTGGCGGGAGCGCAGGCTGTCAACAACATCCTGAAGATCACAGGTGCAAGCAAACTGATCGAAATTCTCCAGGTCAAATATCTCAACAACATTCTTGAACAGGACCATCGGTTCATCAAGCGGATGACCAAGCCGATGATGGGTTTCAAAGCGTTGCATTCAGCATCAGCGACAATCGCGGGCATCGAAGTTGCACATGTGATACGCAAGAAGCAATTTGCAAATGACAATCGCTCGCCATTCGAGGTCTTTGCGGAGCTCGCAGCATAAGTGCGTCCAGAGATAAGGCCGCATTTAATCGGCTCAAAATTTTGCGACACAGCCGGTTGTGGCGTCATAGTGAAGATGAAACTCCTTTAGCAAAAACGCCGCAAACTATTCAGATAAACCGAAACAATTCTTAACTGCTTAAACCTCTAAAACCTTTTCTGTCGGCTTTTCTTTGATAAGCGTAACATAAAGTGCAGGAAGGAAGATGAGTGTCAAAAGCGTTGCAACCAGCAGCCCTCCCATGATTGCGAAAGCCATGGGCCCCCAGAAAACCGTGGGAGCAATAGGGATCATGCCCAGCACTGTGGAGACTGCAGTCAACATGATCGGCGTAAAGCGAGCGGAAGATGCATCAAGGACAGCCTCCTGAATAGCTTTACCGGCTTTTCTTTCGGCCTCTATCTGCCCGATCAAGATCACTGCATTCTTGATGATCATTCCGATAAGAGCGAGTACCCCTAGGATTGCCACGAAGCCCAATGGACGATTGGATATGAGCAACGCAAGAACCACCCCTATCAAACCGAGCGGTGCCACACTCACGACAAGCAATGTCAGCGAGAAACGCCGTAACTGGAACATCAGCACAACAAACATGATCAAGATCATGACGGGTACGACTGCCTTGACTGAAGCAAGTGAGGCGGCGCTTTCCTCAACGGTTCCACCAGTTTCAATACGATAGTCGGCTGGCAACTTTTCTGCCAAAGCAGATATGGCTGGTGCTAACTGCTGCACAACGGTCTCAGGCAATGCGCTTCCGATTATGTCGGACTGTACGGTCAGACTAGGTATTCTATTACGGCGCCAGACGAGCGGAAAGGTCTGCTCGAACTCAAAATTTGCAAGCTGGCTAAGTGGTACAGTACGGCCACCGGGCACCGGCACCTGAACCGTGCGCAAGGTATCAAGTGATACACGCTGTTCATCCGTTGCACGCAACACGACATTGACCAGATAAATATCATCGCGAACTTGGGTCACAGGTGCGCCGGTTACGACTGTATTCAGAACGCGGCCAATCGCTTCCGTAGACAAGCCCAGCAGTCGAGCCTTGTCCTGGTCAATGCGGATACGAATTTCACGCGCCGGTTCAACCCATTCGTAATTCACGGTCGTAGTCAATGGATTGGCAGCGATCACTTCGGCCAATTGATATGCAATGTCACGTACCTGGCTCAAATCAGGTCCGAGCACGCGATACTGGATTGGCCATCCGACCGGCGGTCCAAGTTCGAGCGGCGAAACACGGCTGACGACGTTTGGAAATTCCTCCTGAAGCAGCTTTACAAGCTTGTCTTGTAGTCGAATGCGGGCATCCACATCCTTGGCCACGACAACAGCCTGACCAAAAAAGTCGTTCGGAAGTTTTGCGTCCAATGGCAGATAAAAACGCACAGCGCCACGCCCTACGTAACCACTCCACCGTTCGACATCGGGGTCGTCTTTCAATGCCGCATCAAGGCGCTCCATTGCGCGCTCGGTCGCATAGATCGACGTGTTCTGCGGCAAATCAAGATCGACAAGAAGCTCAGGCCTGTCGGATGAAGGGAAAAACTGGCGCGGAATGGCGGGCAAAAGCAGAAGTGATGCAATGAACAGTCCAAGTGTGACGGCAATTGTTACCCAGCGTCCCTTGAGGGCAACCGATAAAAACCGCCGATAAGATCGCATCACCCGCCCGGGCTCTCCCCCAGCCTTTGCTGGTGGCTTGAGCACATAAATCCCTATGAGGGGCGCAAAGACGACAGCAACGAACCAGGACACCACAAGCGCGATACTGACAACAGCGAAGAGCGTGAATGTGTATTCACCAGCCGAACTCGCCGCAAAACCAATCGGAACAAAGCCTGCGATCGTCACCAGTGTTCCGGCAAGCATCGCGAATGCATAGGTTTTGAATGCATAAACTGCAGCGACTTCTTTGGGCTCCCCAATCGCCAGTCTTCCCAAAGTAGCATCGGTTGTCGTCATTGCATCGTCAACCATCAGCGCCAAGGCGATGATCAAGGCACCAAGGGATATGCGTTGCATATCAATGTTCACCAACCACATGATGGCGAATACTGCTGCAAGCGTGAGAGGGATTGTAATCGCAACCATCAGCCCTGCACGCACCCCCAGAGCGATGAAGCTGACAACGAGAATGATGGCGATGGCCTGCCAGAGCGACTCCATAAATTCGGATATGGCGCTTCGCACGGTAACTGCCTGATCTGCGACCAGATGCGGCTCGATCCCGTGTGGCAAATTACCCGTAATCCTGCGCATCTCGGCATCGATATTCTGCCCAAGGTGAAGAATATCACCTCCATCACGCATTGCGATAGCAAGGCCAATTCCCGGTTTACCATTTACACGGAACATGGGTGTTGGTGGATCTGCATATCCCCGCGTAACGGTCGCAATATCGGCAAGCCTGATCATACGGCCATTGACTGCGAAATTGATATTCGCGATGTCCTGTTCCGTCCCAAATCCACCAGAAACGTCGATCGCGAGATTTTCATCTCCAGTCATGATCGTGCCAGACGGCTGCACGACATTCTGTGCCCTCAGGGCTGCAATCAAAGTCGAGCGATCTATGCCGAGATTTGCAAGTTCCCGCATCGAAAACTCAACAAAAATCTGTTCATCCTGCTGCCCAAGCAGTTCAATTTTTGCGACATCCGGCACCTTGAGCAATTGAGAACGAGCAGCCTCGACATAGTCACGTAGCTGACGATGTGTAAATCCATCGGCTGTAAACCCATAGATCAACCCGAAGGTGTCACCGAACTCGTCATTAAAGCCGGGCCCGACAACCCCTTGGGGAAGCGTATGCCGCATGTCATTGACCCGCTTGCGGACAGTATACCAGGTATCTTCGACCTCCTTCGCACTCGCGCTGCCATCAAGATTGACGAATATTGTGGTCACGCCCGGACGCGTGAAACTGCGAATATTATCAAGATGCGGCGTCTCCTGCAGTGTTCTCTCAAGTCGCTCGGTGACTTGCTGCAGCGTATCGGTCATGTTGGCACCCGGCCAAGCAGCCTGCACCACCATTGTTTTGATAACGAAGGATGGATCTTCTGCCCGTCCAAGACGGCTATAAGCAAACAGGCCTGCACCCAATACGATCATCATCAGGAAGATGACAAGTTGTCGCTCGCGAACAGCCCATGCGGAAAGATTAAAACGCATTATGCCCCCGACGCATTGAGCAAACGGACCTTCTGTCCTGGATATAATGCCTGTACACCTGCGGTCACAACAATATCGCCAGCACTCAACCCGGAGGCTACGCCGACGGTGACATTACCAAAACGACCAATCTCGACATTATGTAAAGCAACCGTGTTCGTCTCGGGGTTCAATATCCAGACTGCTGGAGCATTATTCACTGCGGTGAGCGCAGATGCTGGAATTTCGATCATAGCATAATTTTCAATGGTCACCTGCCCATTGATTGTGGAGCCAAGGCGCATGGCGTCCGGCGCATTATCAAGGCCGATCCACACACGGAATGTACGGGTGACGGGATCTGCCTGCGGCGCAACCTCACGCACCCGCCCTGTGGCCTTGATCGATGGATCATCCGCGAGCGATACAGAAATAACAGAGTCTGCCGAGGCTTCCCTGAGGATCGATGCAGGCACATCAAAGACGCCGTCCCGGCCACCTTCGCGCGCCAGTTGCAAAATCATTTGTCCTGCCTGAACAACTTCACCGGGTTCGGCACCTCGCGCCGTCACTGTGCCAGAAGCATCCGCGATCAGGTCTGTATAACCGAGATTATCCTCAGCGATTTTTACCTGCGCTTCCGCACTGTCCACAGTCGAGAGCGCAGTCTCCATTGCGGAGCGCGCGGCATCGTGATTGGAGCGTGTCGTAAAGCCATTGCGGAGCAACTGGTCTTGACGGTTGAAAGCGTTTCTCGTCATTACCAACTGGCTTTCAGCAGCAGCCAGCGCTGCTCGGGCGGAGCGCAGTGTATTCGTCGCATTTTGCGAGTCCAAACGTGCTATCACCTGCCCTGCAACAACCCTGTCGCCAATATTGACGGCCCGCTCTATCATCCGACCAGATACCCGAAACGCCATTGCGGCTTCATCCTTAGCTTGTATCTGGCCTGTAAATGTTGTCGTCTGCCCGCTCGCACCACGCTCAACTGTCGTTACTTGAACGGGCCTTATTTGCGGCGGTGTCTGCTCAGCTTCTTTTGAACACCCAACCAGCAAGGCAAGAGCCGCAATCCCTGCTATGCCAATAAGAAATGACCTCGTGGCGCATTGATCACTGTCGCTGCGCACGCAATAACGTTTTAAACGGCCACTTAAACTAGGCATAGGCAACCCCATTTTGAGCTTAATCTCTATCTCTGAAACCGTTAAAACGCTGATCTTACCTGTCGAGCCTAGCCCACAAAACATCAACCATCCCGTGTATCTTCATTGGCTGGCTCCGCCTTTTTCACGATAGCGGCGCAAATTATCCTCCGGCGTGGTTGCATCTGCGGGGGCAACCGGCACAAGTGCCTTCAATGCGTACTGACCAAGCAACATCATCCATGTCACAAGTACAAAAGTGGACGTCAGCACCGGCATTCCGATTGGTTTTAAGAATATGGCCACTGACGCCCACAGCCAGGCCGAGATGATTGCACCAAATACAGCATAGAAAAAGCTGCTCCACGTAAAGACGAGAAAGAAACCACCCAGAGCGATCGCAGTCAGTGCGGCGTTATAGCCAAACAAACCGTCACGGATAGCACCCTCCGGACCTCCGAAAAGTGCTGCAACGCCCGTACCGATGCATGCACCAAGAAGTGCCATACCGGCACTTATTCTGGAGTTGACCGCGATGCCGATGAGCATGAGATAGCCGGTTATCCAGTTATCCTGAAAGAATATCTGCGCGATCGACGTTCCTATACCCATATACCAGGTGGGAAGCACGTATTGGACGGTATAAGAAAACTGATCCGGTGACACTGGCTTTGCCATTGGGCCGGCATCAATCGCATCAAACTTGAGGATCGCAAAGAGAAACAACCAGCCAACCAGCACAAACGGCATGGTGAGCGGTGCAGTTTTGTGCGCTCCCAGAACAGCTCCAAGACTGGCAAAGACCATCGTTGAGAAGGCTGCGCCGAAAATCAAGTAAACCGCCATCGCAGGCGACGGCAAAGCGCCAGTGCGAAAATCCGCGCTGGTGAATGCTATCAAAGCAAGTGCAACAAGAGCTCCATTGAACCCAAACAAGCCATCCCGGATGAGTCCTTTGTCCGCCTTGAGGATGATTGCCGTCAATGTACTAGCAATCACGCCAACTACGCAAATGACGGCGTAAATCCACGAATTAAACAATATGGCCAGCAGAATGATCAAGCCCGATAAGGGATTATTCTGGAAAACAACTTGCCCAATGCCGCGCAGCGTCCAAACTACAAATCCAAGATATGAATGATCCCTCAGAGTGTCTTGTTGCATATTTCCTGCGCCCCTTCGCGAGACAATCCGGATCAAATTAAAACAGGAAGTATCGTTGAGCCATCGGGAGAACGTCAGCCGGTTCACAAGTAATTAGTTCGCCATCGACACGAACCTGATAGTTTTGCGGATCGACTTCTAGCTTTGGCGTCAAACCATTATGGATCATATCTTTCTTGCGTATCGTTCTGATCCCGTGCACGGCTACGAGTTGCTTACTGAGCTTCAATTTCTCGCCAATGCCATCGGCCAAGGCCGACTTGGAAACAAAGGTGACGCTTGTTGAACCGAGCGCACGGCCCATAACGCCGTACATCGGACGATAGTGAACCGGCTGCGGCGTCGAGATCGAGGCATTTGGATCACCCATAGGCGCCATCGCTATCATTCCGCCAATCATCACCAGACTCGGCTTCACACCAAAGAATTCAGTCTTCCAAAGAACCAGATCTGCCCGTTTTCCGACTTCGATCGAGCCAATCTCATGCGCAAAGCCATGCGTAATCGCCGGATTGATCGTGTACTTGGCGATGTAGCGCTTGGCGCGGAAATTGTCGTGACGACTGTTGTCCTGCTCCAGCGGGCCACGCTGAACTTTCATTTTATGTGCGGTTTGCCAACAACGCAGAGTCGTCTCGCCAATGCGACCCATCGCCTGTGAATCCGACGACATCATCGAAAATACACCAAGATCATGCAGAATATCTTCCGCAGCAATCGTCTCCCGCCTGATACGGGATTCCGCGAATGCGACATCCTCGGGAATTTTCGGGCTCAAATGGTGGCACACCATCAACATGTCCAGATGCTCATCCACCGTGTTGATGGTGTAAGGACGCGTCGGATTGGTCGAAGACGGCAGAATATTTTCTTCACCCGCCGCAGTGATAATGTCCGGGGCGTGCCCACCACCCGCACCTTCCGTATGGAAGCTGTGAATGGTTCTGCCTTTCATTGCCGCAAACGTATCCTTAACAAACCCACTCTCATTGAGGGTGTCGGTATGGATCGCGATCTGAATGTCTTCCTCGTCGGCAACAGTCAAGCTGTTATCGATCGTGGCCGGTGTTGTCCCCCAATCCTCATGGAGTTTGAGGCCGATCGCCCCTGCCCTGATCTGCTCACGCAGCGGCTCGGACTTACTCGCATTCCCTTTCCCAAGAAACCCGACATTAATCGGCAAGGCTTCGGCTGCTTCCAGCATCCGATGCAGCGCCCAGGGCCCCGGCGTCACAGTCGTAGCAAGCGTGCCGACCGTTGGGCCGGTCCCTCCGCCCACCAATGTCGTGGTGCCACTTGCCAAAGCCTCTTCAGCCTGTTGCGGCGCAATAAAGTGGATGTGGGTATCGATTGCGCCAGCAGTCAAAATCTTGCCTTCGCCGGCAATAACGTCTGTGCCTGGCCCGACAACGATGTTCACACCCGGTTGTATATCGGGATTTCCCGCCTTACCGATACCTGAGATACGTCCATTTTTGATCCCGACATCAGCCTTAACGATACCCCAATAATCCAAAATGATGACATTGGTGATGACGAGATCGGCAACTTCGGCTGCCAGTCCCTGCCCCTGCCCCATACCGTCGCGGATGACCTTACCACCGCCGAATGTAACCTCTTCGCCGTAAATCGTATGGTCTTCTTCAATTTCAATCAGCAATTCGGTATCAGCAAGCCGGACACGGTCCCCCTTGGTCGGCCCATAAAGATCGGCATAAGCCTGTCTTGAAATCGTCCCCATTTCTCACTCCTACAGCTTTCCCATGATTTTGGCGTTAAAACCGTAGATCTCGCGCGCCCCGCCAACCGCAACCAACTCAACCTCACGGTCCTGCCCCGGTTCAAACCGAACAGCTGTTCCCGCAGGAATATTGAGACGAAAGCCGCGCGCAAGTTCCCGATCAAACAACAGCGCATCATTCGTTTCGAAAAAATGGTAATGAGACCCAACCTGAATAGGTCTGTCACCGCTATTCTCAACTGCAATCTTTCGGGTTTCCCGACCTGCATTAAGTTCGATGGACCCTTCTTCAATAAAGAACTCTCCCGGTATCATGGGGCCTCCTATGGAATTGGATTGTGTACGGTCACAAGCTTTGTGCCGTCGGGAAAAGTCGCTTCGACCTGAATATCGTGGATCATTTCAGGAACGCCTTCCATCACGTCTTCACGCGTGAGCAGTGTTGCTCCGTATGACATGAGTTCGGCGACCGTTCTCCCGTCCCGGGCACCCTCCATAATTTCTGCAGAAATATATGCGACAACTTCCGGATAGTTGAGCTTAAGCCCCCGCGCTTTACGGCGCTCGGCTACAAGGGCGGCCGTAAAGAGCAACAGCTTGTCTTTTTCCCGCGGCAGCAGTTCCATCGATCATCCTCTCCAAAATCCATTCGGCGCTCTTAGCTCCGCTTACACAGCGCAGATGCACCAAATTCCCAATTTCAAGCCAACTTCAAATCTCACAGCTCTTCAGAAGCTAGCCAAACTCAGGTTGCCCAAATACGGGGCGCAACAGACCGCTTACCAATGCCCATTTCTCTTATGACGTCCCATGCCCGGACAAACAGCATTTTACATTCGGACATACGCGTCCCGAGATATCGACAAACAATAACCCGTTCGAGTGCAGACACCGAGAACACTCCCGCAGCAGAATCTCCCAATGCAGTTAGTACACGTTCGGCAACATTCTCATGGACTGGTCCGGCATAAATCATCGTCCCCATGATCGGTCGCCCAGCAAGCGCAAATGCATCAGTTAGCAGTGACGTGCCGGTGGCAAGCGCAAATCGTTCATAGTAAACCGGCACCCCATCACGCACGATTATAACCCGTTGCTGAAGGCTTCCGGTAGCAAAATCCTCTCCCGCTGCAGGGCGCCCCAAGCTGAAAAACTCCCAACCAAGATACACGGAATCTGACTGCAATGAGACATCTGTATTCAAAGATACCTTTGCGCCTCCGAACAAGATCGTTTCTTGCGGCAAGTACTCACAAACTGCGCCTCGCCCCACGTTAATCTTGACACGTTGCGAGCTGCCATCATGGTCACTGCGATAAAATTTTGTCGCTCCAGGGGTTGTCAGCACAGCCTGCGCACCATCTTCGAGATGACAACTAATTTCTAGCCGATCTCCACCGGCAACACCTCCCGGTGGGTGCAGCAAGTAAACATGCGCTGAGCCATCACCTTCCGGATAAAACGGACGCTGAACAGCTAAAGGGCCAATATGGCGCCTTCGGACAAGTCGCGTCGTTGAATCCGCCTTGGAGAACCATAACTCGAGCTCACCACTCCATCCTGCCCCGCTCATCCACGCAAGCCCCCCGCATTATTATTTTAGATTGTCGTAATTTCTGCTCGCAATAACCCACTAACATTCAGATCTATGCTTTTAGCCTATTCTGAAAAAACGATGGTTACAATATACGGCACCACCTTAATTTAAAAATTTCAAATAAGCTTTACGGATAGCTATACAATAGCAAGATTGTGTGCCAATAAAAAGTGATCATAGGCGGTAGTCATATGCAGCGTGTAACAAAAGTTCATTTTCACACCGGAAACGTCACTGATGCTGCAACTTCAGGACATAAAATCATCATGCTTTTGCATGATGAGCGCCGGGTAAGGCGGAAAACCCTTACATTAGACAGCAGTGATAAAGTATTGATAGACCTACCGGAAACTGTCGCACTGCGAAGTGGTGATAGACTAGTTTTGGAGGATGGATCGGAGGTAATCGTCGTCGCTGCTACCGAGCCGCTTTACTCTGTCACTGCAAGTAACGCAACGCACCTTTCCGAGCTTGCCTGGCACATCGGAAACCGCCATTTGGCCGCTGCTATTTCAGCAGACCGCATCCTCATACTCCGTGATCACGTCATTAAGTCTATGCTTATTGGGTTAGGTGCGACTGTTGAGGATATTGAGGCGCCATTTGAGCCAGTTCGCGGAGCTTACCATAACACCAATCATACCCATACGCACCACGACCACGACCACGACCACGACCACGACCACGACCACGACCACGCATAAATCAATTTCTACTTTTACGATACAAGATTACTGTCGGGGCATTCATCATGGCATCAAAAAACGGCCCTCTACGCGTTGGAATCGGCGGTCCGGTCGGGTCAGGCAAAACAACGCTTACAGAAAAACTGTGCCGACAGTTACGAGATCATTTTTCGATTGCCGTCATAACCAACGACATTTACACAAAAGAAGATGCGCTCATACTCGCCCGTCGCCAAGCGCTATCTGAAGATCGCATTATGGGGGTCGAAACTGGGGGATGCCCCCACACTGCCATCCGCGAGGATGCTTCGATCAACCTTCAGGCCATCGCGGAGATGAACCGGAAATTTCCCGATCTGGACATTGTATTTATTGAATCTGGCGGTGACAATCTTGCCGCCACCTTCTCCCCTGATCTGGCAGACATAACGCTTTATGTGATTTCGGTCTGCCAAGGTGAAGAAATTCCGAGAAAAGGCGGTCCGGGTATAACCCGCTCCGACTTTCTGGTAATCAACAAAAGCGATCTCGCTCCCCATGTTAATGTCGATCTAACCGTTATGCATAGTGATGCAGAACGCATGCGATCAGGACGACCTTTCGGCTTCACCGACCTTATGCGCGGCCAGGGTCTTTCTGAAATCGTTGACTTTGTGCTTGAAAATGGTGGCCTTGATCCGATTCCCGCAAACGCCTGACGGGAACGATTTATGAAAGAAGCATTTACGCATAGACCAATATACGAAATGTAAATATAGAACTGATTATAACGACAACTCGACAAATAAAGTATAAAAATAAAATTATCCTATAGTTGAAGGCTGTATTGCATTTTAAATATCGGGAGGACATAGAAATGAAGCCTACTACTTATAGCATCATTGCTATGATGAGCGTTGCTTTCATCGTAACAGGTTGCACAACCAATGAACGACGGACTGCCGGATATGGCGTTGGCGGAGCTGCGATCGGCGCCCTTGCAGGCGGCGCAATTGGCGGCAGTGGCCGTGGGGCGCTGGCCGGTGCAGCGATTGGTGCTGTTGCAGGCACTTTGATTGGTGTCGCGAAAACACGCAATGGCGTACAATACTGCCATTATCGTGATCGTAATGGCCGGACCTACGAAGCGCCTTGCCGATAAATAAAGCCTAGCAAGGACAATGCCTGAAAATTGCTTTGGCAAAATTTAGCGATGCAATATTGAATCATTATACCAAAATAACGACAGTCCTGTTCTGAATAAACTATGATGATCGCGTTACTATCAAGCCATCAAGAATATAGTTGTGATTGAATACGCTTAACTTCTTCTTAAAATTCAAGAAATGTTATGAGGGTTATCGTGAGGAACGCAATTACACTTCTTTTTCTGATCGCTTTGAGCTTCTCTACAGAAAGCGTTGGGTTCTCAACGCCGGCTTACAGCCAAATAAGCCAGAGTTCTGTCGGCACACGAATTAATAGTGGCAATCGCATCCACTGCTCCCAAGGTGCACGGTTACTTCGCAACAGAGGATACAGAAATGTCAGAACCCTCGACTGCCGCGGAAGTCACTTTGTGTATCGGGGAGATCGGCGAGGTCGAAGCTTTGAGATCACAGTACGTGCGCGAGATGGTCGTATAACAGATATTCGACCTCTTAGAAGGCTTCGTTGACGTACAGTCCACTAGGGGGAACAATGTCATGATTAAATACTACACCCATACTGCTTTGAACTGAGGAGGCAAACCTATGGGTCTGCTCGGAATTTTACTCGGCCTCACTCTTCTGATGTGGTTTGCATATCGGGGTTGGAGCGTTCTTTTACTTTCACCAATCGCCGCGCTTCTTGCGGCTTTTATTGCCGGTGAGCCTCTATTGGCCCATTGGACATCTACCTACATGAGCGGGACGGCGAGTTTCGTTGCACGATGGTTCCCGTTGTTTCTGTTGGGGGGGATTTTTGGGAAACTGATGGATGACAGCGGCTCCATAACGTCAATCGCGCGATACCTGACTGAACGGCTCGGTGTAAAACGAACGATGCTCTCTGTAGTACTGGCATCTGCCGTTGTTACTTATGGCGGTGTCAGCGTCTTTGTAGCATTTTTTGTGCTTGTTCCAATGGCGCGCGAAATGTTTAAGGCGGCCAATATCCCTGCACGCCTGATGCCAGCAGCAATCGGCCTTGGTGCATTCACATTTACAATGTCTGCGATGCCCGGCACGCCGTCCACCAACAATGCGATACCAATGCCGTATTTTGGCACGACAACTTTCGCAGCACCTGGCCTCGGTATTATCGCGTCGCTTATAACGCTTGCTTTTGGCATGTGGTGGTTGCAGCGCGCGGAAGCCAAAGCACGCCTTGCAGGCGAGGTTTATTTGGATGATCCGGGCGACGTAAAAATCACGGAAGCACTTCGCGAAAAATCGACACTTTCCGGTGATTTTGACCCAGCTGAATTCGATCATGGTGTACGAACCGACGACAAGCCACCTTTCTTTTTCGCCCTGCTTCCACTGCTCGTTGTCATTTTCGTCAACTTTCTAATGGCACTGATTATCTTGCCAAGAATTGACTTTTCCTTTCTGGAGCAAGCACCTTGGAACATGGACGTCGGATCCTCGATCGGCCTCTGGGCGGTACTGATTGCACTTGCAACCGCAACGTTGACGCTCATTCTAGTTAATTTCAAGAGGCTCGGCTCTATCAGAGAAAGTCTGGACGCCGGTGCTAACTCTTCGGTGCTCCCAATTCTCACAATTGCAAGTCTGGTCGGGTTTGGTGCCGTTGTTGCTGCGATGCCAGCATTTGCGATGGTGCGCGATGCTGTCTTAGAAGTGCCGGGCGGACCGCTCGTCTCACTCGTCGTCGCGATGAATGCGCTCGCCGCGCTAACTGGTACGGCTTCCGGCGGTATGGCAATCGCTTTGAATGCGCTTGGGGACGAATATATGCGACTGGCAGTTCAATATGGGATTGATCCTGCGCTTATGCATCGTCTAACGGTCATCAGCGCCGGAACTTTGGATGCATTACCCCATAATGGCACCGTATTGCTGCTTTTGCAGATAAGCAAGCAGACCCATGCTTCCAGTTATTTCGATATGATCATGACCGTCATTGTTGGTGTTATTATCTCTCTCGTGGCTGTCTTTATCCTTGGATCAATGTTTGGCTCATTCTGAGCCAAACGCACCTCTTTGTCAGAGATAATCTTAATGAACAGACAGTATAAATGGGATTTTGCCTTGCGCCTTCGAGCGGCATGAAATTTGCAGAACATGAGCTTCCAATTGGATAAAATGATCAACACATGCACCGCAGCCACGCGTAACGATGTTTCAGCCAGCAATCCGTCCGTCTCGCAGGGAAACGCCGATGCAATGCTACACATTCTTCGGCTAGTTAGTCCAAACCAACCGGTGGGAGGGTTTTCTTATTCGCGTGGCCTGGAAGGGGCAGTTCATTCCAACGTGGTCACAGATGAGAGCAGTTGCTCTTCATGGATACTTGGTCTGCTTGAAAGCAGTTACGCATCACTAGACGGTGCACTCTATTGGCGAATGGCAAAAGCGCTTCTGAACGGTGAGGAAACAGCATTCAGAGAACTCAACGACTGGCTTACTGCAAGCCGTGAAAGTAAGGAGCTTGAACTTGAAGACCGACGTATGGCAGAATCTCTCCTTACAGTTCTTGCGCAACTCGGCGTCCAACGAGCAGCTGACTTCTTAACCGCTGAGCGCCCGAGCTATCCCGCAGCATTTGCAATAGCCGCCCACAATTGGAATGTCCCTCCACGTGAGGCACTACGCGGACTTATGTGGTCGGTTGTCGAAGGCCAGGTGATGGCCGCCATTCGTCTGATACCGCTGGGGCACATGGCGGGACAAAGAATACTGATTGCGGCAGTGCCCGCAATTGATGCAGCCGTTCAGAAATCCTGTTTGTTGAGAGATGATGAGATAGGGAATGTTGCACCATTCATGGCGATGGCCAGCGCGTGGCACGAAACCCAGTATAGCCGTCTGTTTCGGTCATAGATCACGGAAAATCTAATAAGAGCGCATCTCGAAAAGTGCGTATCTGTTTTTAGATTGAGATGCGCGTAAGAACAAAATGAATAGAGCCCCGCGCCCCTGCTAAAATATTCTTTCCACTTCTTGATAAGCAACATCAGCACTGGTGATGACAGCTACCTAAATCCGCAGCAAGAGGCGCAAGCACAAAACCGACAACTAAGACGGCAAATATTGGACGACCTGAAACCTTTTCATGGCTTGCCTATACCTCTGCAAGTCCCTGTGTTGTTAGCGTTGGCTCAGGCCTGTCGGGTACTTAAAGCACTTCCAAGATAAGAAACCCCTGCGATCAGAAGAGCTATTCCGGCAATTGAGCCTGACGGAAGTTCCCTTGTCAGCGGCCATTTCATAAACAGAGTTGCACTTGCGCTCAGCCCAATCAAACCGGAAAGTGCGAACCACCACCAGCCACCTTCCGGCCGGACTTTGAACGACATCGCAATTTGCAGGAAGCCATGGACAAGCAAGACGATGGCGATCAGAAGCGTAATGGCGAGAGCGCCCTTGAGCGGGTTGAGATAAATCATGATGCCACCAACCAGTTCCACAGCACCCGATAATTCCTGCCAGATAAAGCCTGCCCAACTCTTCACCCAGAGTGACTGAACGATCTTGACGACACCAATCCCCATGAGGACAACGCCAAAGATTGTGCTTGCGGCAAATTCTGAAAACACAGGCAGGAGCAAGCAGAGAATTCCACCCGCGATAAGAAGCATGCCCAGACCGAGAAACCCCAACCATTTTCGCTGTTCAGCGATTTTGCGGTTTGCTTTCAACAGGTGACGATCATCCATCCGTCCAACCCCTCGACCTTAAAGGCGATATTATACCACAATCTAAACATAATTTCTTTGAAGACAAGCAGAAATACATTTGATCTGATGATAAAGCCAAGAAACCGCAAGAATTATTGCGGCGGCAACCAGTCCGCTTCTTCAAGTTTCATCCAGCTTGTTGAGATGATATTCAGCCGCAAGCTTAGTTGCGTCACCAATCCTTCGACCATGCGATCATCTTCCTTACCCGCAAAGAGCGTCGCTTCAATCTCCACGTCATCACTGCCTTCAATGCGATGGCTTCGTATCGCGTGAAAGCGAAGTTTTTGCTGATCAATCGCCTGAATGAGCAGCGCGCGTACGGAGATTTCGCTCTCAACGGGGCAGCGAAACTTCACGAGATAAAACTGCTCTGTTTCAGGGGCAACAAACGAATATCGGTCAATCAGCGCTGCGATCCTCGGCAGGGAAATATTCAGACATACGATGAAAAACGCGGTCTCAAGAGCGAGAAGCCACAGCCCGTATCCAGTTAAAACACCAACCGCACCTGTGCTCCAGACAGTGGCGGCGGTGCTCAGTCCCCTGATACTCGCACCATCTTTGATGATTAGCCCTGCACCGAGAAACCCGATCCCGGTCACAACCTGTGCGCCGATTCTAATATCATTTTCGATACCGAGAGCCTGAGGCAGGGATGCGTAAGCAGCGGCGCCAAGTGCCACCAGACCATGCGTCGCAAGGCCGGAATGTCGCTGTTTTAGTTGGCGTTCCAGACCAATCACCGACCCAAGTAAAAGAGCGATGCCAAGATTGATCATGATGGATTGCAGTTCAACAACTTCCGACATGTAAATCCTTTTCGTCCACGCGACCTTATAACTGTTACTACTCGCCCACCTTTAGTCCTAACGATCAGCAATGCGATTGATGACACGTGCAGGCAGATGCAGAGCAAGAGAAGCCTGTTCAAATGTACCCTGCCCGACGGCAATGAAAGCGGAATCCATGCTGGCATATTCATCGGTGATCAGTCGGCGCAAAAGATATCCCGAACCAAGTAGTTTGATCAGCGTGTTTGAACTTGCAAAAACGCTGTGTCCTCCACTATCGACCTGAGAAATATCAAGGACCTGAACATTCTTGTTTTGCAGGAAAGCAATGTCATGTCCGCTGCCGATGCGCGGCGCACCACCGGCAAGTCTTCGCGAAATATCAAGCGCACGGTCGCGGCGAGATACGACAATCGTGAATGGTTGTGGCAGCGGATTAATGTCTTCAATCTGACTGCGGAAAAGATCAGGGTCGAGATCCGGCGCTGCGAGCATCACCCCTTTGATACTTTTCAACACGTCCTGACGTTTTTCCAAAGACAGGGTTCTCAATGCTTCCATGATAACGACAGCGCCCATCGAATGCCCGACAAGGACAACGCCATTGGCTTTTGTTTTTGTCACCATTTCAAGGGTTTGTGCAAGCCCCCTGCGCGCGATGATTGCACTGTCCCTGTCAAAGAGGTAGCGCGTAAACGATGCGGCAGAAGCCCAGGAGAAGTGGATTGGTACGCTACCAATCTCATAGTCATGTACGATCTGCGCGTTACGGAAAAGACCCTCGGCAAAGTTGTTGTTATAGCCGTGAACGAAGATAAACACTTCGCGCTGTGCCGCAGGACGGCTCGCCAGACGCCGGTTCAATTCGGCAATCATTGCTGAACTGTCTGGCAAAGGCGCGTAATTGGAGGCTGTAAAATTTCTCTTTGGATCAGGCTTGCTCGATGAGGTCTCCACGCTTCCCGGGCGATGCATTGCTGGAATGCGCACATCAATTTCTGAAAAGTTTAGGCCTTCAGATCTTGTGCGCGAATAGGCGACGCTCGGTTGATCCGCTCGATCTCTGACGGTCGAAACCAAAAAAGGGACAATGGATCGCGCACTCGCATCATCGGGAGCAGTCGATCCAAGCCCGGTTACTGCTCGACCTGCACAGCCGGCTGCAACGTGCAGGATTAACGCGAAGATGAAAAGCTGCTTCAAATCATGCCTCGCTCGAAAGCCGAGATGGACCGGCGACGTTGTTATGAACGTTTTTTACTGGCTAATCATCATAAGTGGACTGTCAGAATCCCTCTTACCCTGCTTCACGACTAAGCTTACATTGCTAATTGCTCGAAACGTCAAGCCCCCATCACGGGATTCTATAATTTATCCTTTGTGGCTATGGCACCTCATATCACCGAATAATGCAATTTTGATTGTAAGCTCTGTGGAGATATGATCAGATTAAATTCTGCTGATATAAGTTTTCGAACGTGAGCTTGTTGCGCACCAGAAAGGGAACTGCATGGAATTGCTTAATCCCCTTGTCGACCCTGATAAAACATTCATCTCTACGGGAGTATTGCCACCGTCTGACCGTGTTACACAGCTTGTAACCGAAGCACACGAGCGTTTCGGCAGTGTTAACCTTGGCCAGAACTCGCAAGTATATCCCGCTCTCGCCAATGTCCCCGAAAGTCTGTTCGGGATTTGCGTTGTCGGCGTCGACGGACGTGTGTTTTCCGTTGGTGATGCCGATCACGAATTCACCATTATGAGTGTTTCCAAGCCGTTTATCTTTGCACTTATCTGCGATCTTATTGGTGCAACCGGTGCACGTGAACGATTGGGTGTGAATGCAACGGGCTACGCCTTCAATTCACTGGCGGGTATCGAACGTGACCGGGATGGACGCACCAACCCGATGGTCAATGCTGGTGCCATTGCCACAACCAGTCTCGTGCCGGGTAAAAACGAAGACGAAAAATGGCGTTTTATTCACGAAGGTCTATCCCGTTTTGCCGGACGTACTCTCTCGGTGAATGAGGAAGTCTATGCATCTGCCTCAGAAACGAATTTCCGCAATCGCAGCATAGCATGGATGCTGGAAAGCACCGGGCGTATCTATAGCGATCCAGTTGAAGCGGTTGAGCTTTACACGCGGCAATGTTCATTAAATGTCAGCGCGAGGGACCTCGCTGTCATGGGGGCGACGCTTGCACATGGTGGGGTCAACCCGCTGACAGGTGAGAAGGTTGTGAGGCCGGATGTCTGTCATTACGCGCTTGCAGTGATGCTGACTGCCGGTCTTTACGAAACTTCTGGGGATTGGCTTTACGAAATAGGGCTACCCGGTAAAAGCGGGATCGGCGGCGGTATAGTAACTGTTTCTCCGGGCAAGGGTGGGCTCGGCACATTCGCTCCGCCACTCGATGAAGCAGGAAACAGCGTGAGGGGACAATTGACCGCGCAATTCCTGTCGCAACGCCTTGGACTTGATCTGCTTATGTCTTCGCCTGCAAGCTAATCATCAGCACACTCTATAAAGTTTTTAAAAGCTATATCGATCTGTCACATTGCGAGAGGGAATTATCAGCGATGGCAGTCTCAACAAACGGATCACATTCCGAGGAACGCAATTCGTGGCTTCCTATGGTCGCTATTGCTTTCGGTCAGGCGATTATGTCCTTCAACGTCGCTTCTCTGCCGGTAGCACTGGGGGGCATGGTTGAGAGCTTTGGCGTGGCACCGACAGTGGTTGCCACAGGTATTGTCGCCTATTCGATGATTGTCGCAGGCTTTGTCATGCTGGGTGCCAAGCTTGTACAGCGATTTGGTGCCTTGCAGGTCTTTCGTCTGGCAGTCATTGTATTTGGCGCAGCGCAAGTTCTGATGACGGTCAGCCCCAACGCCACTGCAATGATCACGGCACAAGCATTTTGCGGTGCCGCGGGTGCCGTTATCGTGCCTGCGCTCGTCGCACTGATCGCTCAGAATTATCAGGGCAGTCAGCAGGCAACAGCACTTGGTGCCTTGGGGTCTGCACGCGCAGGTGCCGGTGTTCTGGCATTTCTGATTGGCGGCGTACTCGGAACTTATATTGGTTGGCGTCCGGTTTTTGGCATTCTCATCGCCGTATCTGCTCTGGTTTTTGTACTTAGCTTTCGCTTAAAGCCTGATCAGGGCCGGCCCGAGGTGAAAATCGACGGTGTCGGTGTCATTCTTGCAGCGGCAGCAATTATCTCGATCAGTTTTGGATTTAACAATCTGAACGGCTGGGGGCTGATGTTAGCAAGATCCTCCGCCCCATTTAATGTGCTGGGTCTTTCTCCAGCACCAATCCTGATTATCTTCGGCATCATTCTGGGTCAAAGTTTCTTCCTGTGGACGCGTCGGCGTGAAGCTAACAACAGGACACCTCTGCTGCCGCTTCAGGTCCTCGATTCCCCACAGGAACGCGCCGCGGTTTTCGCCATGTTTGCAGTCGTCTCTCTGGAGGCCGCGCTTAACTTCTCCGTGCCGCTTTATATCCAGATCGTTCAGGGGCGCTCGCCACTTGCAACAGCCGTAGCGATGCTTCCTTTCAATCTGACGGTCTTCTTTGCAGCCATGTTGATTGTACGGGTTTATGGCAAGCTCTCACCGCGACAGATTGGCCGCTACGGCTTCGGGCTTTGCGCGGTTGCTCTTATCTGGCTGGCCTTTGTCGTTCGCAATGACTGGAGTTCCATCCCGGTTCTGTTTGGCCTGATCCTGTTTGGCATCGGACAGGGATCACTGGTGACGCTGCTGTTCAACGTGTTGGTCACAGCATCGCCGAAGGAACTGGCTGGAGATGTCGGTTCTTTACGCGGAACGACGAACAATCTTGCAGCGGCAGTGGGTACAGCCGTAGCCGGTGCGTTGCTGGTGGGATTGCTTAGTAGTGCTGTTATGCGACAACTGGCCCAAAATCCGACTTTGCCGATCGAAATCCAATCTGAGGTTAATCTGGACAGTATTACCTTCGTCAGCAACGATCAGCTGGCAACTGTCATCGCTGCAACATCCGCAACCCCGGAACAAAAGGCGGAGGCACTTCGGATCAACACAGAATCCCGACTTTTGGCTCTTAAGATCGGCTTCCTGATTATGGCAGGACTTGCACTCATATCAATTCTGCCCGCCGGTCGATTGCCAAATTATCGGCCCGGTGAAATTCCAGAACCATGACCAAAAACACGAAATCGGGCGGCATTAGCCGCCCTTTTTCTTGCTGTAAGCTTCAACTTGTGATTTTCGCTCGAAAACATATGCGCTACAAAGTCGGGAGCAACAGCCCTACTGAATGCTGTTACCTCAATTTTGAGGCAATCATTTGCGGCAATAACAGGGTTATGACGGGAGCGGGTCAAATCAGCGCCTCCAGTTATTGATTACTCCGTAAAGCCGCCAATACCATGTGGCGCAAAGCGCTTGCCTAAAATCCGCGTAAGGACAATAAACATAGACCCCAGCATGGCCGCATTCAGGTTAAGGTAGCGGCGCCCTTCAAACCTACCAATATATTTGTGACATACCTATTCTTTTTCTTAAATTGTATTTTTCAATAATTCCATCTTTCATTCTAGCGCCTGGTCATGATATGCCTCGCTCGAGGAATGAGCGACTTCGCTCATCGGGGATATTTTTTGTGCAAACGTGATCACTATTCTGCAAAGAAAGTGCCATTTTTGGAGCCGGAGGAGCAAGGGTTGAACGATTCTGATCGTCACGATCTCATATCAGGATATTTGAAGGATCGCCCTTTTGTGAGTGTGCGAGAGCTTCAGGACGTTCTCCATGTCTCGTCAGCCACTATTCGGCGCGATATTGATAAGCTGCATCGCTTAGGCAAGTTACGGAAAGTCTATGGCGGTGCCACAGCCATCGAAGCTGCTGCATCGGGGTTCGAGGCTTTCTCTCTGCGCTTTTCCGAAAATCGTGACATCGCTGTACGAGCAAAAGCCGCCATTGCCAAAGAAGCTGCTCGGCTTGTGGTGGATGGCAGCCGTATCATTGTTCACGGTGGATCGACCTGTTTTGCTTTTGGATGTGAAATAGCACGGCGCAATGTCTTTGTGTTCACACAATCCATGCCATTGGCTTCTTATCTGTATGAAAACGGAACATGCCAGTTACAGGTTGGCGGTGGAGAATTCCACAAAGACCCCGGTATTCTTTATTCTCCCGATGCAGGACAGGCGACCTTTTTTGCAGCACAGTTTTTTGTCGGAGCGCTTGGTGTTTCGCATTTGGGCGCTCTCGAGCAGAACCCTCTGTTGATCCATCAATCTTCTTACATGAGCCGGAATGCTACCGAGGTCTTCCTGCTCGCAGATAGCCGCAAGTTTGAAATCGATACACTCCCCGTTGCCATTCCGGCAGCCCGTATCACGCGCATCATCACCGACGACGGCCTCGCAGATCGCCATGCATCCATGCTGGAACAATGCGGGATCAATTACACAATTGTTTCTACAGACAATGAGAATGAGTGAGAAGCAAATGCAACCAGCCACACAGTTTGCAGCCGCTAAGAATATGCCTGCATCGCAGAACGGTTCTACCGTTCTTGAAATGCGCAATATTTCTAAAACCTTTGGCGTGGTTAAAGCTCTCAGAGACGTTAATCTTGATGTGCGGGCGGGAGAAGTCCATGCATTGATGGGCGAGAATGGTGCCGGGAAATCGACGCTAATGAAGGTGCTTTCGGGCGCTTACAAGGCCGATCCAGGCGGCACAATTCTCATCAACGGTATTCCGCGTCAGGAAGCTAAAGGGGATGTGGCCGTTATCTATCAGGAACTGTCGCTCGCCCCCAATCTAACGGTTGGTGAGAACATGTTTCTTGGGCGCGAGATTTCGAGCGCGGGCATTGTAAACCGCCGCGCTAGTCTTGAACATGCGCAAGTGATCCTTGACCGGCTCAATGTACGGTTTAATTCCCGCAGCAAAGTGAGCGAGCTTTCGCTTGGCGAGCGGCAGATGGTCGAAATTGCCCGGGCATTAACGACTAATGCGCGGCTTATAGTGATGGATGAGCCGACCACGTCGCTGTCATCGCGTGAATCTCAACGGTTATTTGAGGTTATTGCGCAGCTTAAATCAGAAGGCATAGCGATCATCTATATCAGCCACCGCATGGAAGAAATCTATGCGCTGTCGGATCGTTGTTCGGTTCTGCGCGACGGTGTCTACGTAGGTACACTGGAACGTGAAGAAATAAATGCCGCCAAACTCATCTCGATGATGGTGGGGCGCGATATTGCTAGCTTCTACAAGAAAGCGCACAGCGAGGTTGATCGTTCGGGACAACCTGTCCTGAAGGTCGAGAATCTCTGCGATGGCCACATGGTCAAAGATGTGAACTTTGACCTTTATCGCGGCGAAGTTTTAGGTGTTGCGGGCCTTGTTGGCTCTGGGCGCACAGAAATGGCTCGCCTGATTTTTGGTGCAGACCAGAAAAAATCCGGTCGCATCACACTTGATGGGGAAGTGGTCAATCTCAATAGCCCACGTCAAGCAATGGATGCCGGGATTGCCTACCTCACAGAGGACCGGAAAAAACTCGGCCTCTTCCTTGATATGTCGATTTCTGAGAATGTGAATATCGGGGTCGTTGCAAAGGATGCACGTCCGGGCGGACTTCTCAATTTCCCGCGTGCTGCACAAAGAGCAGCCGAAGCAATCAAAAAACTGGGCGTAAAAACACCATCCGCTAATAAGAATGTTGGTGGTCTTTCAGGCGGCAACCAGCAAAAGGTGCTGATTGCGCGTTTGCTAGAGACCGGACCTGATGTGGTTATACTTGATGAGCCAACGCGCGGCGTCGATGTCGGTGCAAAATCTGAAATTTACAAGCTCATTGATAATCTTGCAGCATCGGGCGTCAGCATCATCCTGATTTCGTCCGAGCTCGCAGAAATTATCGGAACATCTGATCGCGTCATGGTCATGCATGAGGGTGTTGTAACCGGCGAAATAACGGCGACAGCAGAAGAACCCATTACACAGGAAAAGATCATGGCTTTGTCGACCGGGACAGGCGTCAACAACAGTTCTGTAGTCAAGGCAACAGCGTGAAGCACGACTAAAGTTTCAGACATTTGCATAAGAACACTCAGATGAGCGCGCAGAAATCCAGCTTAAGTGCGACACGCTCTAACGTAACAGGAAAGACCTCGAAATGAGCAGTTCAACTCCAAACGCCGATCCCCAGAAAGCAAAAACCGACTTGCGTGCCATGATGAGCATTCTCGGGATGTTGCCGGTTTTGATTCTGCTGGCTATTGGCTTTGAGTTCATGAGTGGCCGCTTCATGAGCGTAAACAATCTTTCAATCGTGTTGCAGCAAGCTTCGATCAATACAGTTCTGGCTGCGGGTATGACTTTTGTCATCCTGACCGGCGGCATTGATCTTTCGGTCGGTTCTATTCTTGCGGTTTCGGCGATGACGGCAATGATCCTGTCACTTTTCCCGGATATGGGATGGCTTGGCGTGCCCGGCGCTTTGGCCATGGGCCTCGGCTGGGGCTTGATCAACGGTGCGCTAATCGCATTTTTAAGGCTTCCACCTTTTATTGTGACATTAGGAACACTTACCGCTGCACGCGGCGTTGCGCGCCTTTTGGGACAGGATACAACCGTCTTTAATGCTGATCTTGCATTTGAGTTTTTGGGCAATGGAAAAATCCTGGGGATGCCAATGCTTGCGGTTATCGCGCTTGCAGTTGTCATTATTTCCTGGTTTATCTTGCGTCGCACAGTGCTTGGCACGTGGATTTATGCCACAGGCGGAAATCCGGATGCAGCGCGTCTCACAGGCATTAAAGTTTCACTCGTGCTATTGTTCGTTTACGGCATCTCCGGGCTTTATGCTGGTCTTGGCGGCGTCATGTCAGCCGCTCGTCTTTATGCAGCCAATGGTCTTCAGCTTGGTCAGTCTTACGAACTTGACGCGATTGCGGCAGTCATTCTCGGCGGCACTTCATTCGTCGGCGGTGTCGGTTCAATATGGGGAACGCTGATTGGCGCATTGATTATTGCTGTCCTCTCAAACGGTCTCATCCTCGTTGGTGTGTCAGATATTTGGCAGTACATCATCAAGGGTCTCGTCATCATCGCCGCTGTGGCGCTTGATCGGTTCCGCCTCCAGGGCGGCGCGCGTACTTGAAGCATGTCTGCAAGAACTGCGTAAGCGTTTCTTGGCTAAGTCATGCTTGAAGACAAACCGTTAAGACGCGGTTCTGACAACAGCGTTTTAACGAGACTATATCATCAACTTAAAGAATCTCCGAGGAGGAGGAAAAATGAAATTTGCGAAACTCATCGCCTGTGCAAGCGTCATGTGCATGACAGCATCGACTGTTAGCGCAAAGGATCTGGAAAGCATCGGCATTTCAGTTGGCCTTTTGGGCAATCCATTCTTCGTTGCTGCCATCAAGGGCATCGAAGCTGAAGCCCGTAAGGTCAATCCTGATGTGAAGATCACTTCCGTTTCGGCTGACTATGAGCTGAATAAGCAGAGCTCGCAGATCGACAGCTTCATTGCTGCTGGCGTTGACATGATTATGCTCAATGCGGTCGATCAGAACGCTATTGCACCAGCAGTCAAGCGTGCCAAGGAAGCCGGTGTGGTCGTTGCTTCCTTCGACGTTTCGGCACCAGGATCTGACATCACTGTCATGACCGATAATATTGCGGCAGGACAGAAGGCTTGCCAGTACATTGTTGATCAGCTCAACGGCAAAGGCGATGTAATCATCATCAATGGCCCAGGTTCGTCTTCGTTGCAGGATCGTTACAAGGGCTGTAAGACCGTTTTTGAGGCCAATGAAGGCATCAATATTCTGTCTGAAGATCAAAATGGCGGCGCATCACGCGATGGCGGGTTGAATGTTGCTCAGTCACTGCTGACGCGCTTCAACAAGGTTGATGGCATTTTTGCTCTGAATGACCCAATGGCTCAGGGTGCTGATCTTGCTGCCCGCCAGCAGGGCCGTAATGAGTTCATCATTACAGGCGTTGACGGCGCTCCAGACACCGAAGTTGCGCTCAAGAATGAGTCAAGCCTGATCCGTGCGTCGTCTTCGCAGGATCCTTACAGCATGGCCGGTCAGGCCTTCCGTATGGGCTATGAGTTCTTCAAGGGTAACAAGCCTGAGCAAGACACTGTTCTGATCGATCCAGTGTTGATCACGCGCGATAATGTTAAGGACTACACAGGCTGGACTGCACGTTAAAAACGTAACGTCTAACACTATCCAAAGCGCGTATCATTTCGCGCTTTGGACATATGATTTCAGGGACTGATAAAATGGCACATAACGCGCTTCGGCAAGCTGTTCTGGAAGCTAATCTTGGCACCGTCGAACATGGCCTTGTATTATCCACATTTGGCAATGCGAGCGGCATCGACCGGGAAAGTGGTCAGATCGTCATCAAGCCAAGCGGCGTTAATTACGATAATCTTCAGGCCGAAGATCTGGTGCTTTGTGATATTAATGGCGCAGTGCTCGACAACCGGATGAAACCGTCGTCAGACCTCGCCACCCATGCAGCGCTTTATCGTGCTTTTGAAGGCATTGGCGCTGTCATCCATACTCATTCGACTTATGCCACAATCATGGCGCAGGCGCATAAGGCAATTCCTCCGCTTGGCACCACACATGCCGATTACTATTATGGCACTATTCCTGTCACGCGCCCATTAACCGATGCGGAAATCGAAAGCGATTACGTATTGGAAACCGGAAATGTCATTATCGAGACATTTGCTGGCAAAGATCCGTTGGCAGTTCCTGCGGTGCTTGTTGCTGGCCATGGTCCGTTTGTATGGGGAGCTACACCAAAAGAAGCATTGTGGAATGCCATTATTCTTGAAGAAGTTGCCCGCATGGCGTGGCATGTTCTGTCACTTAATCCTCATGCACAACCTGTGTCACAAGCATTGCTTGACCGTCACTATAAGCGCAAGCATGGCCCTGCCAGAACTTACGGTCAGTAGGCGGTTTGCAGGCGGCTGATTATCCTTTGCAATGGTCTGCAAGCTGACCATTTTAAACTTTCTGGAGAACTGGTGATGGCGATTGTCGCTGGAGTCGATTTTGGCACTTTGAGTGTGCGTGTTACGCTGATGGACAGTGTCGATGGCTCGGTACTTGCGGGGGCAAGCGCAAATTATGAGCTAAAGCGTAGCGCTGCCGTTCCACTGATGGGCGCACAATCGCACGACGATCACATGGCTGGGCTGGTATCTGCTATGCATGATGCTTTGCAGAAGGCAGGCATTTCAGGCAGCGAAGTACGTGCTCTGGCAATTGATACGACCGGTTCAAGCGTTGTCATGGTTGATAAGCACCTAAAACCGTTAGCCGACTATTATTTGTGGTGCGATCACCAAGCCCATGAAGAAGCGCGTGAAATCACCCGTCTTGGTCAATCCGAAGGATTGGAAGCACTGCGTTGGTGTGGGGGGACTTACTCTCATGAATGGGGTTTTGCCAAAGTTCTGCATTTTCTGCGCAACAACACCGACAAGCGCGCTGACTTTTACACAGCACTTGAACATTGCGATATGGTCGCTGCAACCTTGTGCGGCATTACGCAATTGAATGAACTTCCTCGCAGCCTGTGTGGTGCGGGGCATAAGTGGATGTATGGCAAACGCTGGGGTGGACTTCCGCCACAGGAGTTCTTTAGCCGCATTGACCCGCTTTTTGATGGCATCATAGAGAAAATGGCCGGACGTTACCTGGCATCTGATTCAATCGCGGGCCATCTGAGCAAAGAATGGGCGGAGAAACTCGGTCTCGAAGCGGGCATTCCTATTCCTATAGGTGCGCTTGATGCTCATTGGGATGCGATAGGATCAGGCGGACAGCCCGGCGACGTCGTAAACGTGATAGGTACATCGACGTGCATCATTTCGATGGGGCCTGCAGATTTTGAGCCGGTGGCGGGACTATGTGGGGTTGCTGCTGACAGCGTTGTGCCGGGCTTTGCCGGTATTGAGGCGGGGCAGTCAGCTACCGGCGACGTCTTCAGCGCCATCGCAAAGCGCGCATCAAGCGATGTGGGTACGCTTTGTACCGGCATTGAGAACTTTGCTCCTTGCCAGACCGGGCTTTTGCGCCTGAATTGGGATAATGGGGATCGGACTGTGCTGGTGCGTTCTGATCTGTCAGGCGTAACTCTGGGTTGGGATCTCAATCACGAAGCACGTGATGAACTTCATGCGGCGATCGAAGGCATGGCATTACACGTGCGCATTATCATTGATCGAATGCGAGAAGGTGGTCTGAAACCGCACCGCATCGTCAATGCTGGCGGAATTCCGCAAAAAAACGATGTGCTTAATCAGATTTATGCCGATGTCCTCAATACTGAAGTGCATGTGCCATCGGTTTCACCAGTCGGTACCGGATCGTGTATTTTCGCAGCTGTTGCAGCCGGACTGCACCCTGATATCGCCTCAGCCCAACGCTTTATGGCGCCTTCCGCACGGATATTTTATCCGCGTTCAACCCATGTTGCAGGCTATGAGGAGCTGTTCGTTCTTTATCGCGAAGCTTATTTCGGCTTTGGCGAAGGCCAGCCGGTCGACCTTCCCGGGTTGCTTGCAAAGCTCAAGGCTTTCCGTGTCGCCAAAGGTGCACTGGTTGGGACGGCATTGGTGCATGGACATATAATCAGGGATTAATGATCTCATCAGAATGGGTTGCAGGCTCGCAGCTCGCTTCACTTGCGATCAGGTCGATGTCTTTCAAACACAATGCCGCTCACCGTTATCGTATCCTGTAACGCAAACGCTTAAAGTTACAATCTGGGCAGTTCTGTCTGGAAATTATCAATCCTGCTTCGATAGTCTCCCTTCGGTACTGATAACTGAGTTAGGTGAATAGGGGTGGTGATTGCTTTTAAAGATGCTCACTTTCCCAAAACTGTCATTCTTTATGCTGTTTTCTTCTATATCCTCCATTCCGTTTCCTATCACGACCTCAGGAGATTATGACTGAACGTGGTGTGGCGGTTGACCATGTTACATTTAACCGGTTGGTTGTTCATTATTCGCAACAGATTGCAGATCAGACACAGAGAAGTGGATTTCGCCCTCAACTATGCCGTCACTATCATTGTTGTTAGCGCGTTGAAGTAGCCCTGATCCAGCGTCTTCTGATCAGGAGATGAATATGGGCGTCGTCTGTATCCAGATCACTCAACTATACACACAAATGGTGACAGATTTCAGAAGAACGGAAAACTTGAGGCACAACTTCTTCGCATCGGCGAAAGCGTTACCTCTAAAACAACTGTTTACAGCGCTCACAGCATAATTTTTTCTAGAGTTGAAGCATGCTCTAAGTTCACGGACTCTGATTAATTAAAATAGAATACTTTCCATTATATCAGGTTAAATTCGGCTTCAATACTAACTTTTTTACCATTGCTTTCGCGATTAATTCTTTCGAATAGAGTAAAGGAACAGGGTCGCCTTTATGCCAATTATTGAGCAAGTCAGAATAATGGCAAGACACAGGGCTCCCTGACTGGCCGGGATTGTTGACAAACATGCTGTTGTCCCAGCCACCAACGTCGATAATCATGCGGACAGATGGGCCTGCAAAAACCGAGAAATCTTGCAATCGGTACGTAGCATAATTGAGAGAGGAACTACTGCCACCTAAGGCAATTGGTTCAATCGACCAGTGGTTATCTGTCAGTGACTGCAAAGCATGCCGGAGCTCTAGCTTATGAACATTGCCCCATGCCCATTTCGCAGCATCGGCACCCATCAATGAAATGCATTCAGCCCACGCATCTGCAAGGCTTCGGTGAATAGCGTTTATATGTACTTCTGTATGAGCAAGGGTTTCTAGCCACGAAACTATACTCGGCGCATCAAACGGCATAAGCAGCGGGATGGTATCAGCCGTAGCACCTTGATTTCTTGCCGCAAGGGGCCCGAGATGTTTGTTAAACCAGACTTCGAAAAGCGCTGCGGCAGCGGAACTCGCTGACAGGTCACCGTCCCAATCACAAAGAAGACGCCAATCCTGGCTATCGCTGTTTTTGAACGGTTCCTTTAGGCATTTCACCACCCGCGCGGCAATCGGAGAGAATGTCGATGCTTGCAGCCGCGCGCAGTCTTCAAGCGAAATTGGAGCCTTTCGTGATAATTCGTAATGCAGCGTATCGTGGCGACTGCTATCCAGCCATTCATAACCAATAGCCGGATTTGAAGCCGTCCATGCATCGGGAACATTCATGGCATTGGCAGTTGCAATAAAGCCGCGAGATGGATTAATCTCAACAGGGCCTGACTGCGGTGGCAAATAGCCGTTCCACTCATAACGACCGTCACCCGGAACTGGCAAAAGCCCATCCCAATTGTCTCGAATAGGCGTGGCGCCCGATGGCTTCCATGCAATGGTGTTTGTCGTATCGGCATAGATATGATTGACTGAAGGGCAACCCCAACCGTCTAGCGCGATGGCGTATTCGGCATAGGTTTTGGCCCGCATAACGAAAAGGCTGGCCATATAAGGTGCCATGCCTGCATCCACCCAGACTGTTCTTAATGCGAAAGCGCGATTATTTTTGCCGTCCTCATAAAGAATTGGACCATGTCGCGTGAATTTCAGCTCCACCTTCTGGTCAGGACAGCCTTTAACCGGGATAGTTTCGGTTATGGTTTCAATCTTTTCCCAACCGTCCTGATAAGCGTATTGATCAGGCTCATCTTCCTTGGTCCGATAGACATAAATGTCTTCTTGGTCGGCCCCAAAGATTGTGAGGCCGAAGGCTGCGGTGCCGTTATGCCCCATCGATATTCCCGGAACCATCGGCTCACCAGCACCTATTACATCAAGACCCGGCATGGTGAGATGCACAACATAGCGGATCGATGGCAAAACATGGGCGCGGTGGGGGTCAAGCGCAAGTATCGGGCGGCCGGTGGTCGTTTTCTCTCCCGATATGGCCCAGTTGTTGGAGCCTTCTTCAAACGACGCGCGCGCGATATCACCGGATGTGGAGACCACTGTCCAAAGCCTTGCATCATCAAGCGTTGAAGCAAGACGTTCTTTGGAAAATGTCGCGGGGCTGATGGCAAGATTGAAATCACGTAACACCCGATCAGTCATAACGGACGGATCAAAGCCTTCTACCGGCTTTGGCACCACACCATGCGATAATTCTTTGCGAAGGCTATCCAGCTTCGCGCCAAGTTCCACACCTGCCAAAGCCATGACTTTAGAACGCAGAAGTTCGGACGAGGCATTGCGTGTCAGCGAATGGGTGCGTACGCGCACCACGTCTTCAGCGAGCCAGCGATCAGGCTTATGGCCAAGGAGCGTAAATTCGGGCGGAAGCTCTATCTCGCCAGCATTGCAAGCATCAACATAGGCATTAATGCCTTCGGCAAACGCCGTGCATATTGCTTCGGTATCCGGGCCGTAAGCTTTCCACTCGGCGGCCATATCACCACGATAGAGCAGCAAGCGCGCGGCCCTGTCCTGCTCCAGATATCCGGGACCGAAATCACGCGCCAGCAGACCCAAGCCACGCTTACGGGCAATATCAATCTGCCAGAGGCGATCACGCGCGGCATTCCAGCCTTGCGCAAAAAAGAGATCATGCAGGTTTTCTGCCCTTATGTGGGCAACACCCCATGGATCAACGCTGATCGTTACATCGTCTTGCAGGCCCGGCACACGAGCTGCCTCTAATCTTTTTGCATCTGACATAACCGGACCTGCTATTTTTATTCCAGTCCCAGAAACAGGCCTGCGTGAAGGCGTGCTCGCTCGACCAGACTATCCTCGAAAATATGTTCAACCAGAGTATGCAGGCCTTCGCCGCGCACACCGATAGAATCGAGCGTCGGCACACCAAGCGCACCGGTGAAATTGCCGTCCGATCCGCCGCCCGAACTCTGCGCCGTCATTGTGAAGCCAATCTCCTTTGCGATGTCGTTTGCAAAGTTAAAAAGCTGCATATCCTGCGGCTGTCCTGGCTTCCAGACTGGTCTCGTCACACCACGGGTGACGATCAGCTCAACATCGTCTTTGGTGCCTGCCAGCGCCATGATACGCGCAACACCATCTTCCAGATCCTGCTGCGTCTTCGCCATGCTGAGCGCTTCCGCCTTGCAGCTTGATGAGACACAATTGACCCATTGGCCTGCATGAATGACACCAACCGAAAAGGTACAGTCATCAACCGTAAGCGCTTCGATTTCGATGATCTTTTCCGCCATTCGGCGGATAGCCGAACGCCCCTCTTTGAGCAGCCAGCCCGCATGACTTGGCTTGCCGACAGTCTCAAGATTATAACGCGCAATTGCATAGCGGCCAACCACCGCACCGCCATCGCGCAGTGCAGGTTCCGGTAGCAGAACATATTTGTTTTTGAGTGCTTCCTGCTCAATCAGATCACGGGTCGAAGGCGTTCCCACTTCCTCATCGGGCGTCAGCAGGAAAGTGACCGGAAGCTTGGTTGTAAGCCCGCTTCTTGCGATCTGGCGCATGGCTTCAAGAGCTACAAAATTGCCGCCCTTCATATCCTGAATACCGGGGCCGTATAGTTTGCCCGCCTCACGGCGATACGGATTAACATCGATAACACCAAGCGGATGAACCGTATCGAGATGCCCGGAAATCATAATGCCCGGCTTACCCTTATCGGCATGCGGAAAACGTGCACGCAGCGACCCGCCAAAGCCCCTACGTCCCGGAATAAATTCAATGGATGCACCTGCAGCAGCAAAATCAAAAGCTGCGACATCAACCATCCGATTAACCGCAGCAGCATCAAAAGTCGGGCTTTCGGTTTCGATCCAGGGGCGCAGGCGCGCTATCATATCATCAAGTTCAAATGGCAGATCATGCGCACTCATGCGGCTAAGTCCTTGTTTACTGGCAGGCGGGTTTCCACAATACGGGCATAGATTGACGCACCGATGGGCAGCGTTTCCGGCTCAAGCACAAAAGCTGGATTGTGCAGTGCGGCTCTGCCGCCATGCATCACGTTGATGTAAGCGCCGGGTACACGTGCAAGCATGTCAGCAAAATCCTCGCTGCCCATAAAAGCAGGACAATCATCGCTTACATTCTCTTCGCCCAAAACATCGCGCGCGGCCGCGATATAGGCGTCCGAGAGGACATTATCATTGCGCAAGACATCAAAAACATTTCGAATATCGACATCAACCGTAATGCCATATCCCGCAGCAATGCCAGCGCAGATTTCACGCAGACGACTTTCAGCAAGATCACAAACGCGCTGCTCGAAATAGCGGATTGTACCGGTGATCGTGGCTACTTCCGGCACGATATTATAGGCGCTGCCAGTATGAAATTGCGTGCAGGAAACAACGCAGGAATCGGTTGCAGGAATGTTACGCGAAACGATTGTCTGTAGCTGCCCCACCAGATCAGCACCAATGACCAGCACATCACGCGCATTATGCGGCTGCGCGGCATGGCTGCCTTTGCCGGTAAGCTTGATGTCGAAAAAGCTCGCACCCGCCATGGCCGCTCCCTTGCGGATCACGGCTTTGCCAAGCTTGCCCAACGGCTGGTTATGCATCCCGTAAATTTCATCGCATGGAAAGCGTTCGAACAATCCCTCCGCAATCATGCCGCGCGCGCCGCCGAGGCCTTCTTCGGCAGGCTGAAAAACGAAAACTGCCATGCCTTCGAAATTGCGCGTTTCCGCCAGATATTGCGCCGCACCCAGCAACATCGTGGTGTGGCCGTCATGGCCGCATGCATGCATACGGCCCGGATTTTGCGATGTGTAGGATACGCCTGAAATCTCGTCGATCGGTAGCGCATCCATATCGGCGCGCAGGCCAATGCGACGATTGCCAGGATTGCGCCCTTTCAGAATGCCCACAACCCCAGTCTTGGCAATGCCGGTATGAACTTCGTCAAAGCCCCATTTTTCCAAAAGGCTCGCAACAACACCGGAAGCGTGTTGCTCCTCAAAACCAATTTCCGGATGACGATGAAGATCCTCGAAAACCGCGCGCATCTCGCCGGCCTTTTCCTCAATAAACGGTATGATGGGCATGATTTCATTCCTGTCTGAAATAGTGAAGATAATCGGGGCCGCATTCGCGGCCCTTCGATCAGGCGGCGGGACGTCCGGCCGCAAAATCCCAGAAGCGACCAGGAGCCGCTTCAATCAACGAACGCGTATATTCATGTGAAGGATTGCCGAGCACATCCGCAGCATCACCCTGCTCGACAACCTGGCCACGTTTCATTACCAGCACTTCATCGCAAATCTGTGCTGCAACACGCAGATCATGCGTAATAAAAATAATAGCGATCCCTGTGTCCTTCTGAAGCTCTGCCAGAAGTTCAAGGACCTGTGCCTGAACCGAAACATCGAGGGCAGACACCGCCTCATCCGCAACCAGAATATCAGGCCGAAGTGCGACGGCACGTGCAATGGCAATACGCTGACGCTGACCACCGGAAAACTGATGCGGATAACGCTTCAAGGAATCCTCCGGCAGGGAGACAATTTTCAGCAGGCGCTTCGCTTCAGCCACCGCCTCCTTGTAAGGCACGCCGTAATTCACGGGGCCTTCCGTCAGGCTTTGTTCAATTGTCCAGCGTGGATTGAGCGAACGGAACGGGTCCTGAAAGACCACCTGAAGCTTTTTGCGAAAGGGTTTCATTTCGCGCTTACTAAGATGGGCTATGTCTTGCCCCTCAATGACGATTTCGCCTTCAGTCGGCTCAATCAATCGCATGATCGAACGTGCTACAGTCGTTTTACCGGAGCCCGATTCACCCACAATCCCCAAGGTGCGCCCCGGCTGAAGCTCAAAATTAACCTCGCGTGAGGCCTTAACGCCGTGTTTTGTGCTGAATATTCCACCACTGCGATAGGTCATACCAAGATCACGAACCCGGATCACCGCTTCGTGGCCTTGCGGTTCTCGCGCCAGACGCGGAATAAGGCTTGGAACAGAACCGAGCAGGTCTTTGGTATATTGTTGTTGTGGAGACGACAGGACGTCGCGAATGCTCCCACGCTCGACAATTTCGCCATTGCGCATGACGCAGACACGGTCTGCAATTTCTGCAACCACACCCATATCGTGGGTGATAAACAGAACGGCGGTGCCATGTTTTTCCTGCAGTTCCGCAATCAGCGACAGAATCTGCTTTTGCGTGGTCACATCTAGAGCTGTGGTTGGTTCATCCGCAATCAGCACCGCCGGTTCAAGAATGAGCGCCATGGCGATCATGATACGCTGGCGCTGTCCCCCTGAAAGCTGATGCGGATAGCTTTGATAAATGCGCTCCACATCCGGTAGATGCACCTGCTCCATGATGTTGATGACTTTGGCGCGTTTGGCATCCGCCGACAGGCTTGTGTGAATATCCAGCACTTCCGTAATCTGCTCACCAACCCGCATCACGGGATTGAGTGCAGTCATCGGCTCCTGAAAAATCATGGAGATGCGCGTGGCACGCATCTTTTTCATGTCAGCAGGCGAAAGCTTCAGCAGATCATTGCCATCAAGCCGAATTGCGCCGGATTTCACCAGCAGCGCATCTTTTGGCAAAAGTCCCATGGCTGTGAGCGAGGTTACGGATTTGCCGGAGCCTGATTCACCCACAAGGCAGACCGTTTCGCCTTTGCGAATATCAAAGCTCACACCGCGCAGAACCGGTGTTCCGCCGGGCAACGCCACCACGAGGTTTTCAACCTCAAGCACGACAGGTTGTGCCGCAAAATCGCGATTACGCAGCTCCATATCAGCCCTCCCGCTTTTTCAGACGTGGATCGAGCGTATCGCGCGCCGCATCGCCCAGAAGATTGATCGAAAGGACACAGAGCGTCAGCAAAAGTCCCGGCCAGAGTACGATGGATGGCTTGATACGAAAGAACTGGCGACCTTCTGCCATGATGTTCCCCCAAGTCGGAATTTCGGTGCTGATGCCCGCGCCGAGAAACGACAGGATTGCTTCGGTCAGGATTGCAGAGGCCACAATATATGTCCCCTGCACAATCAGCGGTGCCATCGTGTTGGGCAGAAGATGCCGGAAGAGGATTTTTGGCGTGCTCGAACCAAGTGCCAGCGCCGCTTCCACATAGGGTTCCTCACGTGCGCTCAGAATGACCGAGCGAACCAGACGAACGACGCGGGGAATTTCGGGAATGGTGATCGCGATGATAACGGAACCAATCGACGGTCCGTTCAGCGCCACAAGTGCAATTGCAATCAGGATCGAAGGCATCGCCATAAGGGCATCCATCATGCGCATGATGATGGCGTCAGCGGTGCGAAAGAAACCGGCAACCAGCCCGACGAAAACACCAATACCGATGGAGGCTGCGGCAGCAAGCAAGCCGATCAGCAGCGAAATACGGCCACCAAGGATCATACGCGAGAAGAGATCGCGACCATAATTATCAGTGCCGAGCAGATATTCATCCGAGGGCGGTTTTAAGCGCATCATCGGGTTCATGGCCAGTGGATCATGGGGAGCGATCCAGGGTGAAGCCAGTGTTAAAAGGAGAATTGCGGTGAGAAGAACACCTGCAATCAGCGGCCCGATGCCAACACGTGCGAGGCGCGGCAACGAGAGAAAGCGAAGCATCCACTGCATGCCCGCTGATGTCTGTTCTGAGCGCATCAGTAGCGTATCCTTGGGTCAAACAATGTATAGGAAAGATCAATCAGCAGATTGACGAAGACGTAGAGCGCGCTTGTCAGAAGGATCATTGCCTGAATAACAGGATAATCACGCGCCAGAACAGCATCCACTGTCAGGCGTCCAATGCCCGGAATATTGAAAATGCTTTCCGTCACCACCACGCCGGAAATTAGCAACGCAAAACCAGTGCCAATAATAGTAACGACGGGCACAGCTGCATTTTTCAATGCATGCACGAAAAGCAGTCGGCGATCACTGACACCCTTGGCGCGCGCTGTGCGAATGTAATCTTCGCCCAGAACATCAAGCATAGCCGCGCGCGTCATGCGCGCGATGAGCGCGATGTAAATCGAAGCAAGCGTCAGTGCTGGCAGAATTGCGCGTTCCATAAAAGCACCGAAGCCCGATGAAATCGGCCTGAACCCCTGCACTGGAAGCCAGCCCAGATTGACCGAAAAGATCAGCAGCAAAACATAACCAACGAGAAAAACGGGTACAGAAAAGCCCAGAACCGAAAAACTCATGACGAGATAATCGACCCATGAACGGTGCCGCCAAGCAGCCATCACACCCATTGGAATTGCAGCCAGAACTGCAATGATAATGGTCAGAACCGCAATGGATATTGTCGGGCCAATGCGTTGCGAAACCATATCGAGAACGGGGACACCCGAAATGAGCGAAACACCAAGATCGCCCTGCAATATCTTCCCCATCCAGGTGAAATACTGCGTGAGTATCGGCTCATTGAGGCCCATCGCCTCGCGGATACGTTCAAGCTGTTCGGTGGTTGCGGCATCGCCCGCAAGAATTGCTGCCGGATCACCCGGGGTCAGTCTGAGGAGGAGGAATACAAAAACCGATACCAGCAGCAGTACCGGCACGAGCGCAAAGATACGTTTTAACAGATAGACAGCCATATGCGCGTCCCGCTTGAGGCGGAATCGGCACAGAACCGGCTCCGCATTGAACTGGGCGCTATCGCGTTAAACGCGATAGCGGCGGGCGAATTATTCTTCCGACTTCTTGACGTTCCAAAAGACCGGAACCGGCGAGCCAAGCATGTCGACAACATTGGATCGACGGGCCTGTGGCGGGTTATATTCACCAAGCGGAATATAAAGGACATTTTCTAGCGTATGGGCCTGTATCTTTTCGACAACGGCCTTCTGCTCCTCTGGCGTCCCAGCGGCGATATATTCCTTCTTGAGCTCTTCGATCTTTTCATCCTGCGGCCAGCCAAACCAGCCCTGATCACCGCGTCCATTCAGCATAACCGAATTGATCGGCGTAGCAATTTCGGGAATCTGCCAGTTTGTGAAAAAGATATTCCAGCCACCATTTGCCGGCTCATCTTTTGAAGCGCGCCGACCAACAAGCGTCTGCCAGTCCATCGGTTGCATATCAACCGTGAAACCTGCAGCACGCAGCTGCTGTGCTGCAACAACGGGCTGAGGCGACAGGCTGCTCACATCCGTTGGCTGCATGAGAACAACCGGCTTGCCGTCATAACCGGCCTTTTTAAGCAGTTCCTTGGCTTCTTCAATATTGCCCTGTCCAACAAGACTATCGGCACCAACATCTGTGGCGTTGGGCGTGCCGCAACCAAATATGGCGCCGCAAACCTTGTAGTAGTTGGGGTCACCCATGAGTGCTGCCAGAACTGGCTCCTGCGACAGTGCAAGCAAAGCCGCACGTCGGACATCCGGATTGTCAAATGGAGCGTGCTTGAAATTCAGACGGCCCATGGTCTGATAGCCAAGAGGATCACGCAACTCCAGCACAACCGTATCGTCACCATCAAACAGCGGCACAAGATCGACCGGAACCTGCTCAATATAGTCGATTTCACCGCTCGTCAGCGCGTTTACCGCCGTCTGAGCGTCACTCATAGTGACCCAGCGCACCTTGTCTACATTGACCACCTTACCGCCTGCCATCCAGCTTGCAGGCTCTTCACGCGGCACATAATCTTCATTCTTGACGTAGCTTACGCCTACACCTGGCTGAAATTCTGAAGCCACGAACTTGAATGGGCCAGAACCTATATGCTCGGTAATCGCCGTATCAGCAGGGGTCGCAGCGATGCGCGCAGGCATGATGAAAGGCGGCAGAGCAGCCTGTTTGGAAAGCGTATCAAGGAAAGGCGCAAAGGGCTCCTTGAGTGTCCAGACGATGGTTTTATCGTCGCTCGCCTTCAAAGAATCCGTGATGTCCATGATCAGCTGACCGCCCGCATCGCGCTTCGCCCATCGCTCAAGCGAGGCGACTGCATCTGCAGCGGTCACAGCCGCACCATCATGGAACTTCAAGCCATCACGCAGTGTGAATGTGTATGTTTTTGCGTCGTCTGAAACGGTCCAGTCAGCCATCTGCGGCTGCGGCTTGAAGTTTTCATCAACAGCAATTAGCACGTCATAGATCATATAGGCATGATCGCGGGTAATGTGTGCGGTGGTAATAATCGGATCGAGAATGCGCAGATCCGAATGCATAACGGCTGTCAGGGTCGTTTCAGCCCAGGCACTGCTGGCACTCAATGCAATCAGCGACGCTGCAATGCCATATTTGAACTTACGGAGGATGGGTCCAGGTTGTGTTGATTTGAAAAACTGCATCTACTTGGTTCCTCTGAAGGTTGTTGTTGTTTTTATTTGAACTCCGGCCCAAGCGGTTCCAGCCTTATACCGGACCGCAGATGCTTCCATGATAGTTGTGCGGGGCTGAGCGGCATTGCACCGGGCGCAGTGCAAACCAGCAGCTTTTCCGCAATGGGAGCAAAATCAGCACGAAAATGTACCGAACTTTTATTGACTAATATGGCTTCCTTTTCGGGTTCTATGCCGACCATACGATAAAGAGCACGATCAGCCATTTGAGCCAGATTGGTCGTTACGACCACGCGTGTTCCTCCGAGACGAAGGCAGGCGGATGGTCCCATATCGAGCCATGTTCCTCCATAATATGGCCCGGTCGCGTGGGCCTTCCCATCCGAAAGCTTTTCAACGGTAAATGTTGCGATGAATGGCTCATCCCCGTCAATCCCGGACTTTCCACCAAGCGAAATTTCGACTTCGGCTCCCTCGCCTGCCTGATGCGCGATCCTTGCGGCCTCTGGATCATGCATGCAGCCGATGGCTGCGCGCTCAGCGCCGCAAGCAACAAGCGCACGAAGCATCCCGGTTGTATCCGAACTGCCGCCCGCACCAGGATTGTCCTGCGTGTCAGCAATGATGACCGGGCGAGAGGCATCACGGCAAAGCTCTATTGCTTTTTCGACGCCTTCGCGCGGCTGATAGGCGACACCAGCGAAGGCCGGCTCTGCTCTGGACAAGGCTGTTATGATGTTGTCGGCGCAGGCTTCGACTGCCTTTTCATCCCATCCATATGCGAAGACTGACGGGCCACATTCCGAAAAATCGGCGGCTGGAAACCCCATAAAGAGCGAAGCGGTCAGCACATTTTCCGGCACATCAACCGTCATAGCGTAAAGACCTTTGGCCGGTTGCTCATCCGTGCATTGCCATGCAATGGGAATAAGATAATCGCCCTGCCGCATCGCCTTATGCCAGCCCTTAGGCTTTTCCATCAAGCCTTGCAAAGCCTGTCCAGACCGATAACCTGTCTCAGCCATGTCGATATGTGGATAGGTGCGAAAGCCGACCATGACATCGGCATTTTCAAACATAAGCCGCGTAATATTGCCATGAAGGTCTAGCGCAACGGCCAGAGGCTCGCCCGGGCGAACCGAGCGCACCCGCTCAAGAAGTTCTCCTTCACCATCATCAATATGCTCGGCCACCATCGCCCCATGCAGATCAATGAATATGCCATCGAGTGGGCCGCAATCGCGCAATCCCGCAACGATCTCGGAAACGATTGCCTCGTAAGCATCTTTAGTGACAGGCGCTGACGGAATGGCACCCGCCCACAAAATCGGCACGACTTCCCAGCCCGCTTCCTTCGCAAATTTCAGCGCTCCGGCGATGCCAAGATTTACATTCTTTGCGTTTTCTAGAATCGCGTCTCCACGCGAAAGCGGGATATATCCGCCACCCTGAACGAACGCCGCCATGCTTGCCGGAGTTGCCGCAAAAGTGTTTGTTTCATGCAAAAAGCCAGCTACAGCCACGCGTTTTGACACGAGCGTACTCCCGTTTTCTGGTTTGCCCCCTCGGGCTTGGATGTGTATCTGTCAGCGATACATCTATATTGATTTTTTCATGATAGGGAGTAATTTTGATCCTTGTCAATCCTAGAAACTGGATTAAGGCTTTTTCCTATGAACACATTTCGTGACCTGCGTGGCATATCGACTTTTGACCCCGACGAGGCAGATGCCTATAAGGACGACCCGCTGTTTTTGCGCTCGGTCGCAAGAACGGTCGCCGTCATGTCGGCTTTTCAAACCGCGCGCCATCCCTTGTCGCTCACGCAGGTTGCAACCGCGGCGGGCATTGATCGAAGTGCCGCGCAGCGTATTGTCCATACGCTGTTGAAAATGAATATGCTTGCCCGCGACCCCGATGATCGTGGATACTTGCCGGGTCTGCGCGTATTGGATATGACGTATGATCTTTTGCGGCTCAACCCCATGCTGCAACGTGCAAACCCGGTTATGCTGGAATTGCGGCGGCGGGTCAGAGAGCGGGTTGATCTTTCCCTTTTTGACGATACACGCGTCATCTATGCTCTACGCATGCCTTCAAAACATGAAATTTTTAGTGCAACAATCGTAGGAAATGCTGTGCCGACTTATTGCACTGCAGGTGGTGTAGCCATTCTTTCGCGCCTGCCGGACGAAACTATCGCCGATATAGTCAGTCGGTCAGTTATGACTCCATTTACACAGCACACCGTTCTCGATTTAGAAGGCGTGATGGAACATGTTCGCACCACGCGTGAACGGGGGCATTCTTTGTTGTGTAGCCAATTGCTTAATCTTGAAGTTGTAATCGGTGCTCCGATTGTTGATTGGAGAGGAACTCCTATAGGTGCAATCCACGTGGCCGGTAGCCTGCAGGAATGGACCGCGGAAGGATTCAGCGATAGTTTTGGTCCGCTTATCCAAAATGCAGCTCAGACTATTTCCGAAGCCAAAAAAGGCTAAAAGGTTTGCCTTTAAGATCAACGGCCGTCCGCTTTGACTTTTTTACTTGCAAGCAAATGTGGTGATTTAACCCAGCAAAGTGGAATTTTCAACATAACCGATTGGCCAACCTTTAATATTCAAATCAAGCTAATGCGTGTGTCAAAGTTGGCTCAAAACTTAACCGAGCTTGACCTCCCCGACGGTTCTGTCGCGGATTTCTCACTTCTGCTGCGCTAATACAGTTCGGTTCTCATAATTGAATGAAGATGAATGGGTATGGCGATCGATTTCAAAGGGACTCACTTCGTCAAAACTCTCATCCTTTATGCTGCTTTCTTTTACGTACTCTATCCCTGTTCCTATCGAGACCTTCAGGAAATGACGGCCGAACGCGGCGTAGAGATTGACCATGCAACACTGAACCGCTGGGTCGTTTGATACGCACCACAGAGATCGCAGATCACGCACAAAAGCGTGAATGTAGAATGCTTGCTCATACTGCCAAAACGCCGAAACCTTGGTGCAGCACGGCGTTTCTTTAAGAAAGCCAATGCAGTCAATGGCGTTCCGCACAGGGTTGTCATTGATAAAAGCGGATCACCAACCCCATGCTGGCATCCAAGTGGCACATATGATCCGCAAAAAGCAGCACGCAAAGCCAATGTCCTTGTTAAGCGGATTAATTTGATTCTTGTTGCTTCGGAATACTTCTCCATTTGCGGTCCTTCTATTTACATCCGCGATGATAAAAATTAAGATAGCGTAATATTTGGGCGATTTCAGCGGTGTATATTTAAAGAGCAATATGGGAGATCAGTCGGTTAGAATATAATAAAATTAATGCCATTGGTTAAATTGCTAAACGCGCATTGAAAGCCAAAAAGATATACTTGCATTGAGCCGAGGCGCATCCGAAGTATTCAGATTACCAGTCAATAAATGCTATTTATGTTCGTACCCGACTACGTGGTGTCCAAATATTTAGGGGTTTAGAGCGTGTGTCGTGAATATCGCCCGGATTATGTCCGGACGATAAGTGACGTGTGACCGGTTTAAAAAAGCATTCTGTGCGGCGACGGTCCTTGTAGCGCCGGAAAAAACGGAAGCACTTCCTGTGCAAGCTCATCAATAACCTCGGATGGTGGACGACCTGCAAACTGAATTCCTAGAGCTGCGTGGTTCACACCCGCCTTTTGCCATTCTCCCAATAGCCTGATAAGATCTTTACGCCCCGTTCTCAGAACATAGCCACCTTGTATGGGTGTTCGAGGAAAATCCGGGTTATCAACAAGATCGATCCATTCGTTGGTCATATGCGGGCGAAATCCACCATCCGGGATATTGCTTCGCCAGGCCTCAATGCTTTGCGCAAGCCTCTTGGGTCCGTCTGACGTGTATGTCGATTGCGGATAAGTGAGCCAACCATCAGCGTTATTGGCCACCCATGCTGATGTCTGCCGACTTGAGCCTGTAATTATCAGCGGAATTCGCCCCGCTATCGGTTTGGGTAGGAATTCAACACCACTTACATGGCCAAGCTCTGAGGCAATCGTGGCCTGTTGCGCGGCCACAAGCTGGCGAAAATACGACACTGCTTCTCTAAAACGAGTACCCCGTTCTTCAATATCAATTCCGTAAGCTGGAAATTCACTGGGACGATCACCTGATGCAATTCCCAGCACAAGACGCCCACCTGACAAATTATCTATTGTGGATGCGGCTTTTGCCAGATCGATCGGGTGGCGTAATGAGAATATGGCGCTTCCAGTTGCTAGGGTTATATTCTCCGTCTTTGCTGCAAGATAGGCCAGATAGGTGAAGGGATCAAACACTTGCCCTGCATCTCCAAATGCAGGATCGTAGAGAGGAACATCTCTAACCCACACGGCCGCGAAGCCAAACTTGTCGATTTTTTGAACCAAACTCGATTGGTCTTGAAGCACCTTCATATTGCCTTGATAGAAACGCAGCGGTAGGAAAATGCCTAACGTAAGCCTATCTGAAGCAAACATCCGTCTGTAGCCTGAGTGGTTTTTAAAAACATCGTAGGATGCCCCGGCATATTCCTGCACTATCGGTTGGTCTTTTGGTGAAATGATATCCATCGTAATTTCCTGAATAATTTATGGGCCAATAGCGGGCGTAGGAATAAGAATGCCACGCTTAACGGCATCTCTCTGTGCCACTTGCTGATGCCAGGCTGAAAGGCTACTGAACTCTGAAAAATCAAATCCGCAAATGACGGCAATGTGTGTCCAGCCAAAGTGGGCAATATCAGCGATTGAATACTCGTCTCCGGCGAACCATTCATTTCGGCTCAAATGGTTATCTAAAGTCGCAAAAGCTGTTTCTGTTAAAGCCTGATAGCGCTCAATCGCAGTCGGCAAAGGGTTCGGGGCAAAAATCTCGAAATGGACCCGCTGCCCGAGGATGGGGCCCACGCTCGATGCATGGAACTGCAGCCACTGGATTGCTTTCCAGCGATTTACAGGATTTTCCGGAAGGAGCCTTTGTGCTGTCTCTGCGAGGTAGAGAAGAATGGCCGCTGATTCAAACAGCGTTACACCGGCATTGCTGTCAACAATAACCGGAATCCGTCCATGGGGATTAAGATTCAAGAATTCAGATGAGCGATTTTCACCATTTTCAATTTTTACGTGATGTGTCCGATAGGCAAGACCGAGTTCTTCAAGCGCTATACTGATCTTAAACCCGTTGGGTGATGCATCGGTGTAAAGGTCAATCATCCAACCCCACCCCAAAAGAATACGCTGTCAAATATGACATTTTAAGCTGCTCTTTCTAAAAACCGACCAACGATCCGTGGCCGTAAACGATATGGAACAGCTACGACAAGCAAAGGGATTTAAGAAACGATCAATTCTCAATAACATTTTAGATTACCTAAACTCTGAATCTGATAATTTCTGTTGAGGACTTCTGTATTAAAGTGGTATCGACATCACTATGCAGAACTGCTGCTTATTATTGAAAAGGTATGAAAGACGAGAGAACCAATGGGACGAGTGTTACCGCTTCTGGCCTTGCGTGCCTTTACAGAAACTGCTCGTCATAAGAGCCTCAAACGGGCAGCGGAAGCGATGGGCGTGACAGCTGGAGCCGTCAGCCAGCAATTGCGATTGTTAGAAGAACGTATCGGCAAGAGCTTGTTTTCGCGTACGCGATACGGCGTGGAATTAACAGATGAAGGGGCACTTGCATATCCAGGCCTTCAATTGGCATTTGATCAGATCGAGCTAAGCATTAATCAGCTTGAGAAAAAATCTGATGACCAGTCCGTCACAATATCTACGGTTCCGTCGTTTGCAGCTTCCTGGCTTGTTCCTCGATTGGGAGGGTTCAAAGCAATTCATCCAGAAATTGAACTGCGTGTTGAAGCCAGTTCTGCCATCATTGATCTTCATCGTGATCACGTTGATGTGGCGATCAGACATGGGTTGGGGAGCTATCCCGATTGCAAAGCAGTCCATCTGATGACACCAGAACTTGTCGCCGTTGTAAGCCCTGCTTTATTGGCGTCAGGCCCCGAGATCAGAACTGTTGAAGATTGTCTGGGATACCCGCTTCTTCAGGATTCTGATCGCGCTGACTGGCAGCTTTGGTTTCAGGCACTTGGGATTCCTGCAGATGAGCGTATGCTCAGAGGCCCGTCTTTTGATGACGACTATCTACTCATTAAAGCAGCAATATCAGGACAAGGGATCGCTTTGATCCGGGACATATATGCGAAGGAGGAAATAGATGGCGGACGATTGGTCGTTGCAATCGATCAGCCCTGGCCAACGGAGTTTGCCTACTACATTGTAACCTCGCAACACCGCGTGAATCGACCCGAGGTCAACCGATTCATTGAATGGGTTAAAGCTGAGGCAGATTCAGTCGCGCATTGACTACCAGACCGCAACTTATGAATATCAAACTACAATGCGATGCGGATCAGGATTGTTGACAAAAACGAGGATCGTCGGAAACCGCGACCCTTTAAATTTAGAAGGTTAAACCTTCAGAGGGAGACAGCTGGACGCGAATGGGCTCGGTCCAATAGTTTCAGCGGAAAAACGATGGCGCTGATAAAGTGGTGCGCGACGGTTGGCAATGTTTTTTATCCATGCCAACTTCAAGCCAAATTTAAAGTGCGCGTTTCTTTAGCTATTTCAACGGTTCAAATGCATCGTAACCCGTTACTACAAATACCGAGCAAAAATTTTTATTGTAATCAACTTTCAGAAGAAATATTTTGGATTATATCGTATAGTTCTACTGCTTTAAAAAGCTGCCGCGTTGGAATAATGAAGAATTTATCATTTATTTAATACTGCGGTTACTATCTATTCTGAATAACGGAAATCTTTTAATTTTTAAAAGAAAGCCGATCACCGAAGCCTCTTATCAATATCGAGAGCAGCGTGTCCCCCTAAAGGCAACCTCATAGTTGATGGATGACGTCGAAGTACTTTGCCTGCGCCAGCATCGCCGTGCAAATGAAGAAGTTTGCCTATAAGATGTCCGGGAATAAGAGCTGGTGGCAATGTGACTGGGCCATGTTGACAAATCAACGGATGGTTGCTTGGTTTGGCAATCATTCTTTTCAAATGCTCCCGCGGCACATTGGGCATATCACCCAGAAGCAAAAGTGCGTGACTTGCTCCCATTCTTCTAACGAATTTTAGCCCAGCTTTCAGACTTATGCTTTGTGTTGATGGCTTAGCAAGAAACAAAGAGCGCAAACGCGTTTGTTTGAACAGGCCGGCCACAGAAGGATTGCGCGCGACAACAACACCAAAACTATATGGAACGCCTTGAAGGGATGCTGCTACGTGAGCTGCTAAGGGTTTTCCATTATACCGGGAAACAAGCTTGTCGCCTGCACCAAAGCGGCGAGAGTGGCCGGCAGCAAGAATGATGACGGCGACTTTTGCAGTGCCACTCATGTTGCTGTTGCCATCACATTTTTGGGACCGTTTCCCTCGATGACACTGTTCAATATATGCGCAAGTACCGAAACAGAAAGCGTCTGCGGATCTCTCGTGGATGGGATCAGTCCAAGCGGAAAAGTCAATCTGTTAATGTTTTCCGGCGGGCAGCCATGCGCAAGCAGGGTTTCGCGGCGCGCCTTATGGGCGCGCAAACTGCCCTGAGCTCCAATAAAGAATGCAGAACTCGCAAGGGCAGTGGTCAGGATAGCGGATTCGCGATCATGATCGTGAAAGAAAGTGACAATTGCCGAGCGATCATCAACCAAAACATCTTCCGGCCATCTATTGGATACAAGCGGTGTTGCCGATGAAAATAGTGTCAATATATCCGGATCAGGTGAGAAAACTTCAATCTTGCAACTTGCTGCCTGTGCCAGCTCGGCAAAGCAGAGCGTTTCCATACCCGTTCCAAACGCCAGAACTCGGATTTGCGGCAATATTGTAAGATGCAGACCTAAGCCGGTTGGATATGGCAATAACATTCCATCGGACTGCAAGGTCAGCATCGCTGGCTTTCGTGCCTTGAGGCTCTTTGCGACCGCGTTTAAAATATCTTTGTCAGGAAATGGAAATATCTGGATTTCCAGAGCGCCGCCGCAAGGCAGTGGTACATCCCAGTAGGGTGAGCCACGACCGTAAAGCACGCGCATTGTCTCGCCTGTTTGCATCGCTGACTGTGCATTGAGCACCACGTTCTTATCGATGCAGCCCGATGACAGATTTCCCCAGCTTCTCCCCGAAGCATCAATCACCATAGCCGAGCCACAGCGCCGGTAGGATGGTCCCTCGACTGAAACAATGACTGCAAGTGCGCAGGTTTCGGCAGACAAAGCCTGCATGAAGGGGAAGTCATTTTCATTGATTGTGGCAGCGCAGACCGCGCTTTGAGCATGTTGCGGGTCGATAGTTTCGGATTGTTTCATCTGGGCGCACCGTCACGTTGCGTCATGGTCAAAAATATCACTCTCCCAAAGCTTGTTTGAGCTTATCAGGCGTCACTGGCAGGCGATAAAAGCGCTTTCCGGTTGCATGGGTAATGGCGTTTCCGATTGCCGAAACAATCGGGATCATCACCACTTCTGCCAGACCCTTTGGCGGTGAACTGTCCGACAGCGGATCAAGATATTCCGCGGTCTGGGACCATACCGCAACGTCCTTGCTGCGCGGCAGTGTATAGCGATTGAAATTCCAGGTTCCGTCGCCCGGACCATCATCATAAAGCGGCAGTTCCTCCATCAAAGCGTGGCCAATCCCCATCGCAAGACCGCCCTGCTGCTGCCCCGAAACCAGTTGTGGAACGATAATGTTTCCGGGATCAAGCAGGCTGTGATGATGCATGATCTCCACTTCACCGGTAAAGGTATTGACGTTGAGTTCTACAAGGCAGGCTGCGGGCGTATAGGTGGTGACCCCGGCATTGTTCCGCTGAACAGGCGGGAAATTAACGCTGCTGCGCTTGAGAAAGTCATAGCCACCTGTTGTCATCCGGCTTTTGAGATTATCGGACGCACCGTCACCATAGCGCACTGCCAGAAGATCGACAGGCAATTCTCGGGTTCCGGTGCCGGGTATGTCAAACACTGCAGTTGCCCATTCCCATCGACTGAAACAGTGAAGCGCCACGCCGGTAATCAGCCCCATTTCGTGCGCTTTTCTGGCAAGGCGTTCAAATGACAGTGTTTCCATGCCACCGCCACCAATGCCGCCCTCCACTACGCGAAGATCGCCGAGTGTGACTACACCGCTTGCTATTTGTCCACCTGATGCCCCTTCGCTCCAGATGGCGCGGGCAGCAGGCCAGAGTGTATTTTCAAACAGAAAGCGAGCGGCTTGCTGTGTACCAAAGCCAATGAAATAGGCGCTGTTGGAGGCGCTCATTGGCGGCAATGCGCTCGGCACCCACAACGGATTTTTCTCAAGTTCATCCTGTTGTGGCTGCGTGGTGGTGTAGGGCGAAAAATTGCTGACCATGGGCAGTTCAGCAAATTCAGTGACCCCAAATTCGACCACATCAGGCACCTTGCCCAACATTTTTCTGACCATGACCTGTTGTGCAGTTGTGGCACCTGTGCCGATTTCCTGCACGCAATGGCGCATTGTCAGCCTACCATTTGCGTCAAACTCAAGAGCTAAGGCACTTGTGTCAGCGCCGGAACCATAATCCTTTTGCACTTGTGCAAATCCGACCCCGTAAAGTCTGCCGGGATTGGCTTGATTATACTCAGCCCTGGCTTTGTCCTTGTTAAGCCACATCGGATGTTTTGATGCTCGCTCAAGCATTTCCACATTGCGTAAATCGCCCAGTGGCTGTGCGCCCTGGGTATTTTCATCACCGGCGCGCATGGCATTGCGACGGCGTAGCTCCACTGGATCAATTCCCAGTTCGCTCGCAATTTCGTCCACCATCAGCTCTGTGATGCTCATGACCTGAATAGTGCCATAGCCGCGCATGGAACCTGCTTCAACTGCAGGCGTTGCGAGCGCAATGGATGTGAGATCGGATTGAGGAAAATAATAGATCGATTGTGCAGCCGTGGCTGCGACCTGTGCCACGGAGAACGAGAAATTGGCACGCCCGCCGCCATTGCAATTATAAAATCCTTTCAGGATTTCAAACTGTCCGCTTTTGCGATCGGCAACAATTGTCACGTCCATTTCGATCGAGTGCCGCTTCAATCCAAGCTGAAACTGCTCATATCGATCATTTGCGAGGCGCACGGGCAAGCCATTGCCATAGAAACAGGCTGCTATCGTATAAAATGGAAAGATTGAATGATCTTTTGAGCCGTAACCAACCGTTGTACCGGTCAGAAGCTTGATCGTCTCAACGGGAAACTGCTTGTTATCCTTGACCATCGTGGCCGCAACGCGCGCGACTTCGTAAGGCGATTGTGTAGCAACAATCAGATGAAGCGAACGGGTTTGGGCGTCGTACCAGACGTTACCATTATCCGGCTCCATGGCACTTGGATCAATGGACTGTGAAAAGCCTTGTCGTTCCAATACCAATTTGGTGCCATCTTTTCGTGCGGCATCAATGGCTTTTTCTATGTTCGCAGCGGCATTCATACCGCGCCGCATTGGTTCATAGCTTTCCCGCGCCACTGTGAGTGGATCACGCACACCCCCGCCACCGCGATGTCTGGTTGTCACCGAAGCGGGCACGAAAACGCCCGTTGTGCTTTCTATCGGCCATGTTGGCGTGTTGCCGTCAAAACCACCCCAGATCACCGAGTCCTGTATTGGTGAAAAAACAGATGAGGCTGACGGCGTATCCCCGCCGATACGAACATAACGCGCCGCGCCGTAATTGGCCGGAGGTTTTGGTCCCGTCTCAGCACCATATTTCACGACATTCGTTTCAAAGCGCAACCGGCGTTTGGCAGCATCGAAGCGATCAAAATCGCGGTAAACAAGCAGTGCAACCGGCTGCCCGAGCAAAGGTGGGGTTTCGCCCTTGGGCAAAAGGAAAAACTTGCCGTAAAATCCCTCATCCAGCCCTTCAGGTTGCGGAGCCAGAATACCGTCGCGCTCAAGGTCTTCATGCAGTATCAGGCGATCAGGTTGCAAATCGGGTCCCAGAATTGATAGGTCCACCGTATCAAACGCGCGATCGGCTTTTGTCGCCTTGATGAAAAAGGCATGCGCCTGATCCTTTGGCCAGCCTTCGAGATCGCGGGCGCGATAGTCGCGCGAGAATGTCTTATCACCTGTTACCTTGCGAATAGCATCCCATCGGTAACGCGCCTTTCCATCCCCGCCGAGCCAATCCGACGCGCTCGGACCCGATTGCACCTCTTCGGCATGTGATGCAGGCAGGCGTCCAATCATGACGGCAATGCCTGCAATGGTTCCCAGCTTGATAAAATTACGACGTGAAATACTCGAATCCATCAGGCCCTCCGGGGTTGATCTAATAGCATTAGGAAACAGCTTACGGTTTCTTCGCATCGACAATGATTTTTGCAGAAATTGTTTCTGGCGTGTGGATCGGCTTTTCACGACCCGCCCGCCTTTTTAATCGACAGCGCTTTCCTGCGCCGCCACCTGTTCCGCAGTAACCGTTGTGCCTTGCCCACCCCATTCAGCTCTGATCCAGCTTATCAGTGCTGCAATGTCCGGGTCGTCCATGCGATGTGCAAAGGGCGGCATGGCATACATGCGCTGACCATTGGTGAAAGTCTGGGTCGGAATGCCGTTGACGACAACATTGATAACCGTTTGCGGATTATCCATCGCAAGAGTTGCATTGCCCTTCATAGAAGGCGCGACATTAGGGATGCCTTCGCCATTCACTCCATGACAGCCAGAGCAGGCCGATATATAGGCAAGTCTGCCCGTGTCCATCTCACTTCCCGGTGCAGGCGACGCCGCTTCAGGCAATGGAGCGGGAGGTGCAGAGGTTTTTGCGATATTTCCCTGCTCATCAGTCAGCAGATAGGTTGCAATGGCCCTGACATCATCGGCATCCATGACACTGGTGGAAAAATGCGTCACGGTGTTCATCCCGGCAAAAGATGTACCCTGTGGGGCAATGCCGGTTGCGAGATACTGGCTGAGCGTATCGACATCAAAGCCATGTTTGGCCAGAGAAGCGGTGGTGATGTTGGGGATAGCCATGCCATCAACTTCCCCGCCTTGCAACGCGCGGGAAAAATCGCTGCCCATCATGATGTTTCGTGGCGTATGACAGGCACCGCAATGTGCCAGCCCCTCTACAAGATAGGCGCCGCGGTTCCATTCTGCCGAGCGTTGTTCATTATGCGGTGCTTTGCGATCCGGGAAATTCAGCAACGTCCAGAAATTCATGAACGGGCGCACCGGTAGCACAAATACGCCCGTATTTTCCTTGTTGGCGACAGGCATCGCCGGGATGCTCATCATATATGCATAAAGCGCATCCAGATCGTCGGGCGTGGTGATATGTGTATCGACAAAGGGCATCGCCGGATAAAGATTACCCTTGCCCGCCGCGATCCCATCGCGCAATGCGCGATGAAAGTCCGCACGGGTGTAATTGCCGATACCATATTGTTTATCGGGAGTGATATTGGTGGAGTAAACGGTGCCGAATGGTGTGCCGATAGCCACACCGCCTGCCGCCATCGGACCTTCGGGCAAAGAGTGGCAGCCAAAGCAATCGCCTGCCAGTGCCAGTTCACGTCCGCGCGGGATCAAATCCTTCATCTGTGCGGGCGACAGTGCTTGCTCCGCTTGTGGAGCCACGCTCGACATGCGGAAAAGACCAAACAGAATGGCAAGCGCAACCACTGCGCCCAACACGATGATGGCTAAGATCGAATTACGCAATCTATGGCTTTTCATCGTTTGGCCTCCTATCCGATCACACAACCGGGTGTGGCAAGCGCCACATCGCGGATGGCTTCATAATATCGCACATAGCCTGTGCAGCGGCAGATATGGACATCAAGCGCCTCTTCAATCGCACCTTCAAGTTCTTCGCGCCTGACAGGCTTGCGTTTAAGCTGATCAATGAAAACCGTTGCTCCCGCCACAAAGCCCGGTGTGCAGTATCCGCACTGGAAAGAAAAATTGTCGATGAAAGCCTGTTGAATGGGCGTGAGCTTAACAACCCTGCCATCGGCGTCTGTTTCAGCCTGGCCTTCGATTGTGATGATCGATTTCCCATTGAAGAAATGCGCATCGTAAATGCAGGTTCGGCTTTCTGTTCGGGTGCCGTCGGGCTGCAGTTCCATGATTGTGCAGGCATGGCAGATGCCCTGACCGCAACCAAAATGTGTGCCGGTCAGATCAAGATATTCATGCAGAAAATCAATCATTGGCATGCCAACTGGAACCTCAACCGGGCCGATTGGCTTGCCATTGATGGTCAGTGACAACGGGCGTTTTTCGATGCTCATGACAAGGCCCTCTTTATCTTTTCCGGTGTAATCGGGAACTCATAGAAGCGCTTTCCAGTGGCATGGGTCACTGCATTGCTGGTGGCCGGCAAAATCGGGATCATGCCCAGTTCGGCCATGCCCTTGGGCGGCGATGTCTCAGACAGTGGCGGAAGGTAATCCGTGGTCTGGTTCCAGACCGCGACATCCTTGGCGCGTGGTAATGTGTAACGATTGAAGTTCCACGTGCCGTTGCCGGGGCCGTCATCATAAAGCGGCATTTCTTCCATTAGGGCGTGTCCCAGCCCCATGGCAGTGCCGCCCTGTATCTGTCCGGACACCAGTTCGGGCACGATCATTGTACCCGGTGCCATCATCATATGATGACGCATGACCTGCACATGACCGGTAAAGCTATTGACGTTGAGTTCGACAAGACAGGCCGCAGGGGTCACTGTCGTGGGGTCAGCACCGGCGCGTTTTGTTGGCGGATAATAGGCGATCTTGCGCTTGACAAAATCGTAGCCTTCAGTGGTCATGCGGCTTTTGAGCTCGTCTGACGCACCCTCGCCGTAGCGCACTGCAATGGCATCAAGTGGCAGGGTGCGTTCACCTACGGTTGGAATATCGAACTCTGCCCTTGACCATTGCCAGCTGCTATAGGCATGAACGGCAACACCGGTAATCAGGCCCATTTCATGGGCTTTTTTTGCAAGCCGTTCAAACGGGATCGGTTTCATGCCGCCGCCGCCGATCCCGTCGGGTCCGACACGAATATCTGATAGTTCCACATTGAGGCTTTGAAGCGGGCCACCGCCGACACCTTCACTCCATATGGCTTTTGCCGCAGGCCATAAGCTATTTTCGAGCAGGAAACGGCCTGCCTGACGCGTTCCAAAGCCAATATAGTAAACACCGCTGGAAGAGCTCATGTCGGGGATCAGCGCAGGCGTCCAATAAGGATCACTCTTTGCGAGCTCGTCCTGCTTCGTCTGGTCGGCGTAACTGGTGTGGAGTGGCAGTTGCGGAAAATCGGTCACGCCGAAATCGACAATATCAGGTGCTTTGCCCAATGCCTGCCAGATCATCACCTGCTGTGCGGTGGTGCCGCCGGTTCCGATTTCCTGCACGCAATGGCGCATGGTCAATTTACCATCCGCATCAAATTCCAGCACCAGAGCGGTCGGAACACCGCTTGAACCATAGACTTGCTGTACCTGTGAAAAACCCACACCATAGAGCTTGCCGGGATTTGCCGCTTCAAATTCGGCCTTGGCCTTTTCGCGGTTTTGCCAAAGCGGATGTTGTGCTGCCAGATCAAGCATTTCCACGTTGCGCGGGTCACCGGCGATGATGCCGCCTTGCGTATTGGGATAGCCTTCCAGAATAGCGTTGCGACGGCGCAGTTCAATTGGATCAATCTTGAGTTCATTTGCGATTTCATCGACCATCAGTTCGGTCACGGCCATGGATTGCAGCGAGCCAAACCCGCGCATGGAACCGGCTTCAACAGCAGGGGTTGCCATAGCCAGTGCCGTCAGATCCGATTTGGGAAAATAGTAGATCGACTGCGCACCACGCGCCGCCACATGCGAAACCGCAACCGAAAGGTTTTCACGACCGCCGCCGTTGCAGCTATAAAAACCTTTGAGAACCTCGAATTTCCCCGTCTTGCGATCTGCGGTGATGGAGACATCCATCTCGACAGCATGACGCTTCATGCCCATCTGGAACTGCTCATAACGATCATTGGCCATGCGTACGGCATGGCCTGCGCCATAAAAACATGCAGCCATCGCATAGAACGGAAAAACCGAGTAATCTTTCGATCCATAGCCGACGGTCGATCCGGTCAGTAGAACGATGTTTTCGACCGGAAACAGCTTGTTGTTTTTTGCAAGCATAGCAACGGCGTTGACAATCCCGGTTGGCGATTGCGTTGCGGTCATCACATGCATGGTTTTGGTGGATGCATCATACCAAGCATTGCAATTGTCAGGCTCCATCGCGCATGGGTCAATGGATTGCGAAGACCCATGCCTCTCCAGCACCAGCTTGTCAGGATTGTTGCGTGCCGCATCAATCTCATCGGAAATTGCGCGGGCATAGTCCATCGCAATGCCCTGTGTATCCGGCTTCTCGTCTGCGCGTTGCAGCGCTTCAATGAAGCCACCGCCTCTGTCTTTGCGAACGACAGGTGGAATAGCGATCGCCTTTTCGGGCGCATATGGCGGCCATACAGGTGTGTTTCCGTCAAATCCGCCCTTGATGCCAGCGTCCTGAAAAGGTGAAAATACGGATGGATCATAAGGCGTATCGCCGCCGATACGCACATACCTACCTGCGCCGTAATTTACTGGCGGCTTCGGGCCCGTTTCGTCACCGTAAACAACGGCATTGTCCTCAAAGCGTAAAAGCCGCTTTGCAGCGTCAAACCGATCAAAATCTTTGTAAATCAGAATGGCAACGGGATGACCTAGAATTGGTGGTGTCTCACCTTTGGGCACCAGAATATTATATCCGTAAAACCCTTTGCCCATATTTGTATCCTGAGGAATGTTCAGCCCGTCACGGGCCAGATCTTCCTGCAAGAGAAGTGTGTCCGGTTGCAGATCAGCGCCGAGCATGGAGAGGTTCACGCCTTCAAAAGTGCGGTCAGCTTTGGTCGCCTTGAGCATAAAAGCGTGGCTTTGTTGTTTCGGCCAACCCGGAATATCGTGGGCGCGATAGTCGCGTGCGAAATTCTTCTGACCTGTCACCTTGCGCACGCCATCCCAACGAAAACGCGCTTTGCCATCCTTGCTGATCCAGTCCGTCGCTGTTGGCCCCGAATGGACTTCCAATGCATTTGCAACAGGAAAGCGGCCAAGCATAACAGTTATGCCAGCAAAACTGCCCAGCTTGATAAAATCGCGACGAGAAATGCCCGAAGCCATCAGTTGTTTCCTTAAGCGCAAGGTTCCGGACGCCAGCGGGTTATCCGGAAGAGCTTTCGTAGAACAGTTCCCGCTGGTGGATACGCAGCGAAATTTTTCAGCAACGAGACGCAATGCCGGATTGAGACTCCTAGTATTCGAGTTGTCGTTGAGCAGTTTTTGACTTCTTTTCGTCAGAGCTATTCCCCTTCTTGCGCGCGGCATCTTCCTGCTCTTCAAACAGGACACCGCCAAGCGCCGCCACAAGGATCATGAAACCAGTGCCAAGAAGCCACGACAAATACCAAGGCCCGTAATCACCGAGAATAATGCCTATAAGAATGGCTATGACCGCGATGATCATTGCCAGCACAAAACGCCAGAATACGCTCATCATGGTCTCCTTAAAATGCGTGGTGCGAAGTTTTGACCTGCTCGGGATCCACCTTGCCGCGCATGACCCAGAAGGCCCAGCTCGTATACATAACGATCAGCGGCATGAAGATAACGGTGAAGCCCAGCATCCACATCAGCGTCAGTTGGCTCGACCCTGAGTTCCAGACTGTCAGACTATGAGAAGGTTCAGTGCTGGAAGGCATCAGGAACGGAAACATGGCAACGCCAGCGGTGCCGATGACACCAATCCAAGCAATTGCACCAAGCCACCAGCCAAGCAAGGCCTGACGTGCAACAATCGCCAGAATACCAAGAACAATGCCAAAATAGGCAAGTGCCGGGATTGCCCATAAGAAGGCATAGCTATGGAAATTGGAAAGAAGTGCGCCGGGTGTGCGTTCGACCACCTGATGCAGCGGGGTCTGCGGCACTCCAGGACTTGGGCTTTGAACGATGTGATAGCCATCCATGCCCGAAACCCAGAAGCCGCCGATGCTGAACAAAACGACTGCCACAACGCCGCCGAGCAAAGCCGCTTTGCGTGCGCGCTGCGCAAGTTCGCCAAGGCCACCGCTCATCAGCATTGCGCCGCCCATATAGATCGACAGCGATACGGACAAAAGCCCGCAAAGAATTGCAAACGGATTGAACAGCTCAATGAAGCTGCCAGTGTAATAGGATGTCATACGCCAGTCGAAGTTGAAGGGCACGCCCTGAATAACGTTGCCAACCGCTGCACCAAACACCAGCATTGGCACAAAGCCCGAGATGAATAGGCACCAGTCCCAGGCATTTCTCCAGCGTGGTGAAGGCAATTTGCTTCGATATTCAAATCCAAGCGGCCTGACGATCATGCTCCAGAGCAAAACCAGCATGACAATATAAAAGCCGGAGAAGGCGGTGGCATAGACCAGTGGCCAGGCAGCAAAGATTGCACCACCACCGAGAATGAACCAAACCTGATTGCCATCCCAGTGTGGGCCGATAATGTTCAGAGCCACACGGCGATCAGTATCGGTACGTCCGACATAACGCAGCACAGTTCCCACACCCATATCCATGCCGACCATGATGGCAAGCCCCATGAGCAATACACCGAGAAGAGCCCACCAGATCAGCTGAAGCGCAAAATAAATATCCACGGCAAAACCTCCTTTTTAATAAGCCACAGCCGGAGCTGATGAGGTTGCAGGTTTTGCTTCTTGCGGACCATCCGGGCCTTTGCGGATGAAATGAAGCATGAGAAACAGCTCGACAACTGCGAAGATTGTATAGAGCAGAATGAAACCGGACAGCGACACGATCATATAGCCGACCGTATGGGTCGATGCTGACAACCATGTCGGCAGCACCTCATAGACCGTCCAGGGCTGTCGCCCGACCTCCGCGACCAGCCAACCCATTTCACAGGCAATAAACGGCACCGGGATCATCCACACCGAAGCGCGCAGGAACCAGCGATAATTGTGAACGGAATTGGTCAGCGTGAGAATGAAGGCCAGCACGAAATAACCGAGCATCAGTAGGCCAAGTCCCACCATGATGCGGAACGACCAGAAAATAATCCAGACTTCGGGGATTGTGTCTTTTGCCGCTCTATCGATATCGGCATCTGTTATACGGGTTATATCGCCATCGGGCGCATAACGCTGAACAAGAAAGCCATAACCGAGATCGTCCTTATGCAGATCGAATTTGGCAAGTGCTGCGGCATCTGTGGGGTTTGAGCTCAGAATCTGCATTGCCTCGATTGCGGGAATGCCGTTTCGAATACGAGTTTTCGCCCGTTCCTCTAACACATCTGCCGCCGGCACTGTCCCCTCAAGCGAGTGGGTCACAAGTATGGAAAGCATTGCCGGTATCTTAACTGCAAACAGATTGCGTTGTTCGCTCTGCGAAGGAAAAGCGATCGCATTGAAAGCCATCGGTGCTTCTTCGGTTTCCCAGAGCGCTTCCATGGCAACAAGCTTGGTTGGCTGCGCATGTGCGCCGACAAAACCGAGCGCATCGCCAAGTGTCAGCACACCACCGGTCCCAAGAACGCCAAACAACGCGGCAATGCGAAACGAACGCTTGGCAATATCCATATGGCGATTGCGCAACATGTAAAATGCGCTGATGCCGCAAACGAAGATTGCAGCCGTCACATATCCAGCAAGCACGGTATGCACAAACTTTGCCTGCGCATCCGGGTTGAAGAACATATCAAAGAAGCTGCTGAGTTCCATGCGCATGGTGACAGGATTGAAATCCGCACCTTTTGGGCTTTGCATGAAGCTGTTTGCGACAAGAATCCACAAAGCCGAAAGGTTTGAGCCCAGTGCCACCAGATAGGTGACAACCAGATGCTGCATTTTGGTAAGACGATCCCAGCCAAACACCATCAGGCCGAGGAAGGTCGACTCCATAAAGAAGGCCATCAGCCCTTCAATCGCCAATGCAGTACCAAACGCATCGCCGACAAAGCTCGAATAGAATGACCAGTTCATGCCGAACTGGAATTCCATTGTGAGGCCCGTCGCTACGCCAAGCGCAAAATTGATCAGAAGCAGCTTGGCCCAGAACTGGGTCATACGGCGATAAACTTCACGCCCTGTTGTGACGTAGACCGTTTCCATTATGGCGACCAGAATGGTCAAGCCCAATGTCAATGGCACAAAAAGAAAGTGATATAAGGCCGTTGCTGCAAACTGAATCCGCGAAAGATCCACCACCAAATCGTTTACCAACGACCACCCCCAATATGTATCCCCAGACGGCCGAAGTTTCGGGATTAACCGTTTTTACCCGCAAACCGTCAACAATTATTCGAATGAAGTATTGCCCAGTATCTCGCATCCATTGTTATATGATTATGAAGAATAATTAATATTCCATAATGTTACTTATTGACGCATATCAAATTCCACTTTTTAGGTATGATTTAAAACAAAATTAATTTTTAAAATGAGTGGCGTTCTTCAAATTTTGTCATTTTTACAATACCAGCAAAACTCTGCTTTCCACTCCGACTAATGAGTTTCCTTTGTATAATGGAGGGTAATGTCGCAAATTTTTCATTTCTGCGAAGCTGTACCACCCTTGTTGTATTTAACTGAACGAGGAGGCAGCGGATGGCGGTTGGTGGTGGCACCACACCACGAACTGGGCAAAGTTGTTTGCAGACCCGCAAAAGGCTGTGGTGACGAACTCACTTCAGCTCGTCAAGCAACTCGCTCGTAGCGGCAAATACGTCGCCTTCACATCTGAGCTCGACGCAGCGCCGGAGATTGCTGATGGCTCTCTTATTTTTCTTCCCGTTCGCGACAAGGGCGCTGAACCCCAGACAGTTGGCCTAGCGATTGATGCCAGAAGGCCGCTATCGCAAATAGCGCGGTTTGTAACCGAAATGTTGCAGACTGAGATAACTCGCTGCCTTGCAGATACGCTGACGCATAGATCAGAGAAGAACGAGATATCGGAGATCGGGTCACCGTCATCGCGGAGCAAATCCACTCATGGTGTATCGTCAAAAAAGCCAATCGCTCCCGAATAGGCATCACTTCGATTGAATAAGCTAATATCTGAGCATTTACAGCCGTTGGCATTTTAAGCGACTTAGAATGCTTCCCGTTTTGGATGAAGCCTTAAGCACCGCTCTAAGTCTTTGTTTCGGCGCACTATCCCACACTAAAACCGATACGTAACTCCGAGCACAGGCCCGCTAAACCGGACGTCATAGACATGGTCACGATGCTTATAATCGACATCCAGCATTTTATAACCCACGGACAGCGATAGATTTTCAGTGAGCGTATAATTGACCGTAGATAACAATGACCAGGTCAAATCAGAACCGACGCCAAAGCCGCCGATATCCGCCTGAGCTTGCAGGGACAGCCTGTCTGCCAGATTGACAAATACACGCGCCCCAGCGACCGGATCAACCCAACTGAAGCTTTCGTGATAACTCTCTGATCGGCCTAAACCGCTGGCGGTGATTTCGTTAGAAATATGCCACAGACGGATACCGCCCAGTGCATCAAGAGTGAAGCCGGGAACGTCGAGGACACGATACCCACCTTGCAGGGTTCCCATAAATTGCTTTGTGTCGATACTTCCCGTCACTTCTATTGCAGGCAACTGTGAAGTGCCCGGAAATCGGTATGTATCCCTGTCAGTTGTGTCCGTGTACATCACATTTGCAGAAAGCACGAACCGGTCATAGCGGCCCCATATATTGACGAAACCCGCAACATTGAGCCCATCCCGACCATCTGAAAATGACCGGTCCACCCCTACCGTCGGCCCCGGCCCAAAAGGAGAAATCTCTCCTTTGAGCCCCGTTGCTCATATGTATGGTGTAATTTGCAGTGCTAATCTTGGACGCACAACATCTGAGGATGGTGCAACGTTCTGCTCATTGTAGACAGCATCTGCCGCATGAACATTTTGTGAAACACATAACGCCAGACCAGCTGTCAAAATACGCCAATTCAAAACAATGCCCCTTCACCACAAAATATCGCTCAATGAAACGCTGATCTCAACTTTGCGATATTTACAATAAGCACTCACTGATTCCTGCATAGAATACAATGAACGTGAAAGCATGTTTCTCTGTGATCTAAGATAATAAAATCGGCAGTTCATCACTTTCATTTGCAAATTTATCACCAAATGAATAACCGTCTTCGAATAGGGGATTTAGAAGCGGGTAATATTGTTACATGCGTAAAAAGCAATTTTGTGTGCAAAGCTCTTTCAGTGGCTCGGGTTTAATAATTGGAGCTTTATTTTTTGCCGCTTCACTAACACCCAGCCTTATACCGCGGGGTTACCTTGTTCAGGGCGTTCTGGCAGGTGTAGCTTTTGGCTCGGGGTATGGTATCGGCGTTCTCCTGCGTGGCTTATGGCTATATCTCGAGCTTCCAAGTTTAAACGCACAGGTTTTAAGATATGCAAAAACAATAGCAGCTGCCATTTGCTTGTGCGTTATGATTTTAGCGCTGTATCACACGGCCGGCTGGCAGAACTCCATCCGCAGCGTTTTGAATATGGAGCCTGTAGATAGCGGTTATCCGTTGAGTGTCAGTGCACTTGCAATAGTGAGCTTTGCAGCGCTGCTGTTATTGGCACGTGGGCTGATTGGTCTGGGAAGGATCATAATCAATAAACTTCACAATTATTTGCCACGCCGAGTGTCCATTATCGCAGGTACAGCAATTACCATTGCTCTTACCTTCACCATCGCTAATGGTGTTCTGGTTGAATACACATTTCGCGTTTTAGATAGTTCATTTCAGAAAATTGACTCCCTGCTCGAACCAGACCGGCCACAGCCACTCATAGTTGAGCGCGCTGGTAATCCTGCATCGCAACTTGAATGGCGCAAACTGGGTCGCGCAGGACGAGAATTCGTTGCGTCAGGGCCTACTGCATCCGATATTAGCGACTTCAACAAGCGGACTGCACTGGAACCTATAAGACTCTACGCTGGCTTGCAGGTTGCGGATACGCCGGATGAACGCGCCCAATTACTTCTGGCTGAATTAATCCGAATAGGTGCTTTTGATCGGGCGGTACTTGTTGTCATCACGCCGACCGGCACAGGATGGGTCGACCCTTCTGCAATTGATGGACTGGAGTTTTTGTTTGACGGCGATGTCGCAAGCGTTGCCTTGCAATATTCTTATTTAAACAGTCCGCTTTCACTCCTATTTCAGCCAGAAAACGGACTTGCTTCATCACAGGCGCTTTTCCGGGCAGTCTATGATCGCTGGAAAAAGTTGCCGGGTGATCAGCGGCCAGAGCTATATCTTCATGGACTTAGCCTTGGCGCCTTCAATTCCCAGCGTTCTATAACTTTTTTTGATATTCTGGGTGATCCAATCAATGGCGCGGTGTGGAGTGGCCCGCCATTCCCAAGTGAAAAGTGGCGATCGCTGACCGATAATCGCGATACTGGATCAACTGAATGGTTGCCTGTTTTTCAGGACGGACGGTTCGTGCGGTTCATGAACCAGAACGGCACCCCTCAAGGCAATACAGCGCAATTAGGCAATACGCGTTTCGTTTATTTACAATATGCCAGCGATGCGATCACATTTTTTAGTAAGAGCCTGCTCTATCAGGAGGCAGATTGGATGAAATCGCCGAGAGGCCCCGATGTCTCTCCGATGCTGGGATGGTATCCGGTCGTAAGCATGCTGCAATTACTCATCGACATGCCGTTAGCGGATACAGTGCCGATGGGTTATGGGCACGTCTATGCGCCGGATCACTATTTAAATGCGTGGCTAGAGGTTACGGGCATAGAAACCTGGCAAGCTGACGAAATAGAGGCGCTTAAGAAGCATCTCCTTAATAGAGCTCAGCGTGAAGATGGTTACGAGTATCGTGGCGGTTAAAGACGTAAAGCCAAAACTTATACGCCCGCTAATGCGAAAAAATCCTCGCAGATCATCAACACGTTATCAGTTTGGAATTCACTGAATGGCCACAGTATTTCAGCTTTCCGTCTACACCTCATTTTTAGTTTTTACAGCTTTGGGCGTGGCGTTCTTTCTGTTTGGGCGACTCGTTTTGTACGTTCTGGCAAAACATGCAAAGCGTAATCATCTCTCAATTCCTATTGGGGCGTTTATAGGCACTGTGGCTACCGCCTGGGCGCTCGCGCTGGGTTTTGTTGCCGCGGATATCTGGGCCGTGGGATCAAAAGCGGATCAGGCAACCAGTGACGAACGATCCGCAATCGTCCGATTAATTGGCACTGCAAATTCTCCCGCCATCAATGCGCCTGAACTACGAGAGGCTTTGGTAAAGTACCGCACAGCAGTCATAGATGATGAGTGGACTAAGAATATCAATCTGCGACCGGTTGCCTCCGTTGAGACAGCATTGCAGAATATTCGCAATGAAATCTTTGCAATCGGGAAGAGCGATATTCCGCCTCCAATCATCACGCATCTTCTCAATGATTTCGACATTCTGCAAAATTCGAGAAACCTGAGGCTCGCTGTCGGGACGACCTCGGTTGATGCCTATAAATGGTACTTGGTTTTGGCGCTCACAATCATGACTATCATGACAATCGCGTCAACCCATGCGGATAGAATACGTGCTGGCAGCATGGCGCTGATTATTTTTTCATTCAGTGCTACCTTATGCTTATGGATATTGGCAATTCATGCAAACCCTTATCAGGGGCTTGAAAAACTTGAACCAACGCTTTTGCTAACTGAGAATGCACCGGTGTGATATCAACTCGAAAATTCAGCGGTATCAAGGACGGTCAGTTTTGCTGAATTTAATGCCATCTGACATGGGTTCATTCTGCTTACGCATGAACCCATGTCGCTTTTGCACTAACGCCCCAATAAGAAACATTGGCTTCAACAGTTGAGCGCTTGACTCCTATAGCTAGCAACATCTTATATATCAGCAGTTCAGCTGGGACGGCGATAAACGACAATTCTCTAAAGAATTCAGTCATCATCGGTGTCCAAGTTAGAACGGGCTTTCAATTGAATGATCGGCTATAGCCAGTTGTTCAGCTAGGAATGAAAAATGCAGCGCGTTTTTGATGGACATAATGATGTCCTTCTGCGTCTTTGGGAAAACCAGCGTAACGGCGGTGACCCGATTAAAGAATTCATCGACGGTACAAAAATAGGTCATATCGATCTACCGCGGGCGCTTAAGGGCGGTTTGGCAGGCGGCATATGTGCGATCTATATCCCATCGGGCCAGCATATTGAGCTCGGCAAACCAGATGACAATGGCCATTACGAAACGCCCCTTTCATTGCCCTTGGAGCGCACTCCTTCTCTCGATATTGCGCTTGAATTTGCCTCTTTGGCCCTCCGCCTTGAAGAGGCTGGCGGCTGGAAGATTTGTCGTAACGGCGAAGAACTGGACGAAACACTCCACAGCGACACATTTGCCGCCGTGCTTCATATGGAAGGTTGCGAGGCGATTGATGCTGATCTTGCAGCCCTTGACGTTTTTTATGCTGCTGGTCTGCGTTCACTTGGCCCGGTGTGGAGCCGCAACAATATTTTTGGCCATGGCGTACCATTTGCCTATCCAAAGAGCCCCAATACCGGGCCCGGCCTAACCGAAGCCGGCAAACGTCTTGTGAAGGAATGTAATCGTAAAGGCATCCTGATTGATCTAGCGCATATTACGGAGAAAGGCTTCTGGGATGTTGCGGAATTAAGCGACCAGCCGCTGATTGCCAGCCATTCCAATGCACATGCTTTAACACCCGTGGCGCGCAATCTCACAGATCGTCAGTTTGATGCGATCCGCGAGCGCAAAGGCCTTGCAGGTCTTAACTACGCGACCACAATGCTGCGCAGCGATGGCAAGGAAAACGCTAACACGCCGCTTTCCGATATGGTGCGCCACGTCGACTATATGGTCGAGCGTATGGGCATTGATTGCGTGGCGCTTGGTTCCGATTACGACGGTGCTACCATTCCAGCGGAAATCGCCGATGCAGCAGGCACACAAAACCTCGTCAGCGCACTGCAAAAGGCAGGCTATAGTGACGAGGAACTCGCAAAACTATGCCGCGACAATTGGATCAGAGTTCTGAAACAGGCTTGGCATGAAGCAGCCTGAATACGTTTACAGACTCCAAAACAAAATCACAGAAAGGGAACTCAAATGAATAAATTCGGACGTTTTCGTATTCTTGCAGCCGGAGCGGCTGTCGCTGCAATCATGGCCGCAAGCCCTGTGCTGTCGGCAACGCCTGCTGATACACTTGTTCAGGCTTGGGCTATCGATGATACCATCACCCTTGATCCAGCGGAGTCCTTTGAGCTTTCGCCTGCTGAATTCATTGGCAATGCCTATGACATGTTAGTGCGCCTCGATATTAACGACACATCCAAGGTTGTTCCGGGCGTTGCAGAGAGCTGGACCATTTCAGATGATGGCCTCACTTACACGTTCAAGCTCAAGCCAGGAATCAAGTTTGCTTCCGGCAACCCGTTGACCGCAGCAGATGTTGCCTATTCATTTGAACGTGCTGTGCGTCTGGACAAGAGCCCCGCTTTCATTCTGACCCAGTTTGGTCTGAATGGCGAAAATGTCACCGAAACCGCTAAGGCAGTTGACGAAACAACCTTCGTTTTGACCGTCGACAAAGCCTATGCTCCAAGCTTTGTATTGAACTGCCTCACCGCAACTATTGGTGCGGTAGTAGACAAGAAATTGCTGGAAGAGCATTCGGAAAAGGTAACCCCGACCGACGATTATAAATACGACACTGATTATGGCGCGGCCTGGCTCAAAACCGGTTATGCGGGTTCAGGTCCATTCAAGATTCGTGACTGGCGTGCAAACGAAGTCGTCGTTCTTGAACGCAACGACAATTATTATGGCGAAAAGGCTAAACTGGCGCGTGTATTCTATCGGCACGTCAAGGAAAGCGCTACACAGCGTCTAATGCTTGAATCCGGCGATGTTGATGTGGCACGCAATCTGGAGCCGGGTGATCTGGAGGCAGTTCAGAAAAATGCCGATCTGGCGGCCGTAAACGCTCCAAAGGGCACCGTCTATTACATCTCGCTGAACCAGAAGAACCCAAACCTGGCGAAGCCAGAAGTTCGCGAAGCCTTCAAATATCTGGTTGACTACGATGCAATCGGCTCAACCCTGATTAAGGGTATTGGCGATATCCGCCAGACCTATCAGGCAAAGGGTGTTCTTGGCGCTCTTGATGCAAGCCCATACAAGCTGGACGTTGATAAAGCGAAGGAACTGCTTGAAAAGGCTGGCTTGAAAGACGGTCTTTCGGTCACATTTGACGTACGCAACACACAGCCTGTGACGGGAATTGCTGAATCGTTCCAGCAGTCTGCTGCAAAGGCTGGCATCAAGATCGATATCATTCCGGGCGATGGCAAGCAGACGCTGACCAAATATCGTGCTCGCAATCACGATCTTTATATTGGCCAGTGGGGTATGGACTACTGGGATCCAAATTCTAATGCTGAAGCCTTCACGTCAAACCCGGACAATGGCGACAATGCTTCCAACAAGACACTCGCATGGCGTAATGCCTGGGATATTCCTGAACTGACAAAGCAGACACAGGGAGCCTTGCTGGAACGCGACAATGATAAGCGTGCCGAAGAATATAAAAAGCTCCAGCAGGAAGCGCTTGATCAAAGCCCGTTTGTGATGCTGTTTCAGCAGATTGAAGTGGCAGGTCTTCGCGGCGACGTGAAGGGCTATAAGCTCGGACCGACATTCGACTCGAACTTCCTCGCACCAGTCAGCAAAGACTGATCTGCAGAACGGTCAGACCATTGAGCACCACAACGACTGTAACTAAAAAGAGGGGCGCCCGACGGCGCTCCTCTTCCATCCTCGCTGCAATCGCCGGCTTTCTGGTGATTGTTGCAACCACGTATCTCGGCCTTCTGGCAGTGACCTTCTTCATCGGCCGTGTTGTACCGATTGATCCGGTTCTGGCAATTGTCGGCGACCGCGCTCCTGCGCATGTCGTTGAACGTGTACGTCAGGAGATGGGCTTCAATCTGCCGTATTATCAGCAGTTCTACCTCTATGTGAAAGGTGTCCTGCAAGGCGATTTCGGTACGTCGGTTCTGACCACAAACCCGGTTATGACCGATATTCGCCGCGTTTTTCCGGCAACCATGGAACTTGCGACCATCGGCACATTGATCGGTGCGATTTTCGGCATTCCGCTCGGCGTTCTGGCTGCTGTCAAACGTGGCAGCATCATCGACCAGATTGTTCGCGTCATTGGCCTGGTTGGTTATTCAGTTCCGATTTTCTGGCTCGGCATGCTGGCTCTGCTGATTTTCTATGCGCGCCTCGGCTGGACATCAGGTCCGGGACGTATCGATATTACATTTGAATATACGTTTACGCCGATCACCGGCTTCTACCTGTTTGACGCTATCGTTCAGCGCGACTGGGCCGCTCTGCGTAACATCGTTTCTCACCTTGTTTTGCCATCTGCGCTGCTGGGCTATTTCTCTCTGGCCTATATCAGCCGCATGACGCGCTCTTTCATGCTCAACGAGCTGGAGCAGGAATATATTATCGCTGCCCGTGCCAAAGGCATTTCGGAAACCCGCATCATTTGGGGTCATGCCTTGCGCAATGCCGCCGTACCGCTTGTGACAGTAATTGTCCTTTCCTATGCGGGTCTGCTTGAAGGTTCGGTTCTGACCGAAACCATCTTTGCCTGGCCCGGCCTTGGACTTTACATCACCAACTCACTGCAAAATGCCGACATGAATGCTGTTCTGGGTGGTACTATTATCATCGGTTCGGTGTTTATCGCATTAAACCTTGTGTCCGATCTTCTATATCGGCTTCTCGATCCAAGGACACGCGCACGATGAGCCAAATGACAGACACTTCCAATCTCTCGTGGCGCGAATGGCTGCTTTCTGAGCGCCCGCAATCGCGTATGCAAGCCCGCCTCGGCCGATCCTATATGATCTGGCGCCGGTTTACGGCCAACAAACTTGCGGTAATCGGCCTTTTTATCATCATAGCGCTCCTGCTAGTTGCAGCTTTTGCAAATGTTCTGGCACCGCATTCGCCATATACGGGCGACCTTGCCAATGCCCGCCTTCTGCCCCCCGGGACGCCCGGCTATTTACTTGGTACAGACGATCAGGGCCGCGATATTCTTTCGCGCCTGATTTATGGTTCGCGCCTTACGCTATATGTCGTACTGCTCGTCGCCATCATCGCAGCTCCCATCGGTCTTCTGGTGGGCACTGTCGCTGGCTATGCCGGGGGATGGGTTGATGCCGTTCTCATGCGCATAACAGATATTTTCCTCGCCTTCCCAAAGCTTATTCTGGCGCTCGCTTTCGTTGCGGCATTGGGACCGGGCATTGAAAATGCTATCATCGCGATTGCAATCACCTCATGGCCGCCTTATGCACGTATAGCGCGCGCAGAAACGCTGACCGTGCGCAATTCCGACTATATTTCCGCAGTTCGTCTGATGGGCGCTTCGCCATTCCGCATCGTCGTGCGTCATATCATGCCGCTTTGTACCTCGTCGCTGATCGTGCGCGTAACCCTTGATATGGCCGGTATTATTCTGACTGCAGCAGGCCTCGGCTTTCTGGGGCTCGGCGCACAGCCGCCATTGCCTGAATGGGGTGCAATGATTGCTTCAGGTCGTCGTTTTATTCTCGACCAATGGTGGGTTGCCGCCATGCCAGGTATCGCAATTCTGATTGTCAGCCTTGGCTTCAACTTCCTTGGCGATGGTCTGCGTGACGCTCTCGACCCGCGGGGTAACAACCAATGAAGCCACTTCTGACAGTTGATGACCTGCGCGTTACATTCCCCACACGTACAGGTGCAATTGAAGCTGTCCGCGGCGTCAGCTTCATGCTTGGTCGTGAACGATTGGGTATTGTGGGAGAATCCGGCTCCGGTAAATCGCAGACCGGGCGTGCGATCATGGGGCTGACGCCCCCCCACGCACAAATTACTGCAAAGACATTGAATTTCGACGGCATAGACTTGTTAAATATCTCTGCTCGAGAACGTCGCGCATTACGCGGCGGGCGCATTGCCATGGTGCTTCAGGACCCAAAATATTCGCTCAACCCAGTCATGACCATTGGCAAACAGGTTGCTGAAACGCTCAAGGCGCATGGCCGGTATAGTCGGGATGAAATCCGCAAGCGTTCGATTTCCATGCTCGAAGCGGTGCAAATTCGCGATGCCGAACGCGTGATGAAGCTTTATCCGCACGAAGTTTCTGGCGGCATGGGGCAACGTGTTATGATAGCCATGATGCTGGTGGCGGAACCTGAACTGCTCATCGCTGACGAGCCAACATCAGCACTTGATGTGACCGTTCAGCTCGAAGTGCTGGGCATTCTCGACAAACTGGTGGCAGAGCGTGGCATGGGACTGATCTTCATCAGCCATGATCTGCGTCTCGTCTCATCCTTCTGCGACCGCGTTATCGTCATGTATGCGGGCAAGATTGTTGAAGAAATTGCCGCAAGTGATCTTGCCAATGCCAAGCATCCATACACACAAGGACTATTGAACTGCATGCCGAAAATCGGAGCGGAGCAACATCCCCTGCCCACTTTGCAGCGTCAGGAGGCATGGCGACTATGACCACAACAGCACTCAGCGTTGAAAAGATCGACGTCTTTTTCGATCATTTTCACGCATTGAAATCAGTCAGTATTGGTGTGGCGCGTGGAGAATCCTACGGGCTTGTCGGTGAATCCGGCTCAGGAAAATCTACATTGCTTCGAGCAGTTGCGGGTCTTGCAACCATTGATGATGGTGAAATCCGTATTGATGGCAAGCCACTCAGGACCCCGCGCGACAAGTCGTTCTACCGCAATGTGCAGATGGTGTTTCAGGACCCTTATGGCTCACTTCATCCACGCCAGACGGTCGACCGCTTGTTGCTGGAGCCGCTGGCAATTCACGGCGTAGAAGACAGTGAAAAGCGCATTGTCCGCGCACTGGACGAAGTGGGACTTGGTTCAGGTTTCCGCTTCCGCTATCCGCACCAGCTTTCGGGCGGTCAGCGTCAGCGTATCGCTATTGCTCGCGCGCTCATCGTCGAGCCCAGCATTCTGCTTCTCGACGAGCCAACCTCAGCTCTCGATGCCTCCGTTCAGGCGGAAGTATTGAACCTCCTTGAACAGGTGCGTCGTGATCGCAAACTGACTTTTGTGATGGTTAGCCACGATCTCGCAGTCATCACCCATATGTGCGACCGCCTCGCCGTCATGCGCAATGGAGAGGTTGTGGAACAGCTTGAGGCAGCCGAACTGATCAGTGGCAATATCAATGCCGATTACACAAAGAACCTTATGATGGCCAGTGAAGGTTTCAGGCGTTAAAGAATAAAACGATTAAAAGGGTTGTGTCGCAATTTTTCAGCATACTAAATGCGGGCTGATCTTCGGACGCAGCTATGCTGCGAGTTCCGCAAGGACTTCGAATGGCGAGCGGTTGCCGCTAAAGCGGAATGAAACGCCTTGAACCCCAACACGGGGTTGGTGATCCGCTTTTATCAATGACAACCCTGTGCGGAACGCCATTGACTGCAATGGCTTTCTTAAAGAAACGCCGTGCTGCACCAAGGTTTCGGCGTTTTGACAGCATGAGCCAAGCATTCTACATTCACGATTTTGTGCATGATCTGCGATCTCTGTGGTGCGTGTCAAACCACCCAGCGGTTCAATGTTGCATGGTCAATCTCTCCGCCGTGTTCGGCCGTCATTTCCTGAAGGTCTCGATAGGAACAGGGATAGCGCAGCAGAAGTGAGAAATTCGCGACAGAACCGTTGCGGTCCCAGAGCAAGCGAGACGATAGCCACCGCGCTCAGAAATTTTAATTTCATTTCCCGAAGTCACTTGCTGATGATGAGCTTCCAATCGTCTTTCATGCTGACGATGTGAAACCCATATTTCTTGGCAGCATTCAGCGAGTAGTTGTCTGGCTCCGAATAAGCATATTCACGCACATCATCGTCGTGGTTAATCAGAAGCTGAAAGCTCGGCCCTTTCCGATCCTTAGACCACCGCATCATCGCGATATCTCCGCGTCCGCCTTCATTGCCAGCGACAAACAAAGGGCGTTTTGCTATCGCCAGATTAATGCCGACCGGCTTACCCGCGCCGTCATTAAAGCTGTCGATGGTGCCGTCAAAAACGAGAACTGTCTTGCCGTCTTGCTCATCAAGCCTGGTCTTTGCGTTGGAACCGATAACCCGTTCCGGCGGAATGCCAAACATATCATGCGAGATAGCACGTGTGATTAGCACAGGACTGCCACTGGAAATCCAATTGGTGAACCCGCTTTTCGATGCGGAAACCGCCGCCGCAACTTGGGCGCTGCTAGCGACTCCCCAGCACCTCAACATATTGACGAAGGTGTTTAAGTAGCCTTTTCGTATATCCTGGTAGCTGGGCTTCGCTTCGCACACACAGATAGAGCTCCCGATCAGCCCAGCTTTCATCGATTTCCGTTATACTCACGGCCATAGCCTTTGCATAACGCAATGCTGCAGTTTGTGGAACGATTGCAATACCTGCTCCATGTTCCACGTAGCGGCACGTACTTTCAAAGTTTTCCGCACGCATACGGAAATTGATCGTGCGTCCCAGCTCGTTGGCAAGCCGCCCCATGAATTGCATGATTGCAGTATGCTTTGGCAGACCTATCAATTTGAAATCAAGGATTCTGGAGTAGTGCACTTGCGATGCGGCAAGCGGATGCTCGGGAGGCGTCACAAGAACGAGCCTGTCAGGCACAAATCGCCAGCATTCCAATCCGCTCATATCGGCGGACGAAGCCACAATGCCAATGTCAGCTTCGCCGTTTTTCAGCAGAATCACCACTTCCAGACTTGGCTTGTCTTCTATTGAAACTGTGACATCAGTGTGTGCGGCAAGGAAGGTTCCGATCGCATGAGGCATATGTTCCGCTAACATATTCGTGTTCGACAGCAATCGAACATGGCCTCCACGACCATCGGCAAAGTCTTCAAGCGCCACCTGGGTCTTGCGCGCATCATCGAGAAGCCTGCGTGCGTTGCGTGCAAATATTTCGCCCGCAAACGTCGGGCGAATTCCACGTCCGGTTCTTTCGAACAGCTTGAGATTAAAAGATTCTTCCAGCTTTTTAAGACGTGCACTTACAGCAGCCACTACAATGTTATTTTGATGGGCCGCAGCTGTAAGACTGCCTCCTTCAATGGCTGACACAAAGATGCGCAGATCAGTAAGGTCGAATTTCATGTGTCAAGCTTTCACCAATGATGAAAGCAGACTTTAGCAAAGACTGATTTTCTTATCCAGTCACTTAGAGCTATTCCAAAACACAAGTCACGGGTCATCGTGAGCACAACTCTCTGAATTTTTGAAGAGAATAGGAATATCCAAGAAAAATGATTTCCTGGATTGCTATGCTTGACCCGTTTCGAGAGAGACCAGCAGTTTGTTTTTTTAAGCAGAAGCGACGCTCGGCTCGTAATAAGTTATTTACGCTTCATGAAAGCTCGTTCAGAATGTCGCAATCAGGCAGCTTCAGGCAACTACCCGTTTCTCCCCTCGCTTCATGGAAAGCAATATTCGGTCTGGTCGCAGTTTTCGCTGTGGCATTCGGTTTACCCGCAAAGGCAGATGAACCATCGAACGAACTGATCGCCAAGGGGCGCTATATCGCGACAGCATCAGACTGTGCGGCCTGCCACACAACTCCGCATGCCGGACAACCTTTTGCAGGTGGCTATGGAATAGCATCGCCTTTAGGAACAATCGTTTCTACAAACATTACGCCCTCGAAGGCTAATGGAATTGGCAATTACACGAAAGAAGAATTTGCCCGTGCCGTGCGTGATGGCATTGCGAAAGATGGTTCGCATCTTTATCCCGCTATGCCTTACACGGCTTATGCGAAGATGACGGATGAAGACGTTTCAGCGCTTTATGCTTATTTCATGCATGAGGTTAAGCCTGTTGACCACCAGCCGCAGAAGACGGAGCTGCCTTTTCCGTTCAATATTCGCACTTCAATGGCGGTATGGAATCTCCTCTTCCTTGATAAAGCCCGTTTTACGCCGGATGCCAGCAAGTCGGAAGCGTGGAACCGCGGAGTTTATCTCTCCGAAGCCCTGGCCCATTGCAGCACCTGTCACACGCCACGAAACGTTCTGATGGCCGAGCAGGGCAGCAAGGCACTGTCCGGTGGTTCGCTCGGTTCTTGGTATGCGCCCAACATCACATCGAACCCTGTCAGCGGCATTGGTGACTGGTCGCAGGATGAACTGGTGCAGTATCTGCGTACCGGACATGTTACTGGTAAAGCGCAGGCCGCTGGCCCGATGGCCGAAGCGATTGAGCACAGCCTCCAATATTTGACCGATGAGGATCTTCAGGCGATTGCGCTTTACGTCAAAGACGTCGCTCCAGTCTCCTCAGGTGATAAAACCCCGCGTGACAAATTTGGCAAAGCTTCTGTCACCGAATATGCGCTGCGCGGACTGCCCGGTCAGGCACCGGAAGAGAACGGCTTCCATATTTTCAGCGGAGTTTGCGCCAATTGCCATCAGGTAAATGGCGAAGGCAACAAACACTATCCATCGTTGTTTCACAACACCGTCACCGGCGCTGACCGTCCCGACAATCTGATTTCGGCCATTATCTTCGGTGTGGATCGCACCGTTAATGGTGAAACAGCTTTCATGCCAGGTTTCGGCTCCAATGCCTTCTATACTGATCGCCTTTCCGATCAGGATATTGCCGATGTTAGCAACTACGTCCTGACGCAGTATGGCAACCCCGACGTTAACGTTACCCCCTCAGACGTTAAGTTGATCCGTGAAGGTGGCGCGAAGCCGCTGATTGCACGATTGGCATCCATTGCAATACCCGCAATTATCGTTGGCATTGTGCTTATCATTGCGCTGATCATCTGCACGCTACGCCGGCGAAAGCGCGTCGCTACTGCCTGATCCCATCATTTCACCAATTGCATTGAGCACTCCCACAGGAGACCAATCATGCCCGTCGATACTTCCTCCGGCACCTTTCTGGCTCGTCAAATTTCCCGCCGCACTTTGCTGCGAGGAACTGTAGCTCTCGCTGCACTGAGTGCCTTCGCAGCCCTTGCAGGCCCCCTGCCGGCAGTGGCAGCCGGTGAAACACAGCAAGATTTCATGCAGCTTTCCACCTTTCTAACGGGGCATGATCTCGATCCGGTTCTGGGTGGCCGGTATCTGGTCGCCCTGCAAAAGCGCAACCCCGATCTTATCACCCAGATGAATGCACTTTCAGCTCAGATCAAGCAGAGTGGTGCGGCCAATATGGATGCGTTTCTCGCATTTCCTGTCACCGATCCAAAGCTGATGGAAACCGCCACCAAAATCGTATCTGCCTGGTATCTCGGCGTGGTTGGCGATCCGGAAGATGCAGAACTCATCGCATATGGAGAAGCGCTAATGTACCGCCCCACGCGCGGCATTCTGGCGATCCCCACTTATGGACCCGGCCCGGATGCATGGGGTCCAAAACCTGACGCAAATATCTGACAGGAACAGAACAATGGCAAACGACGCATATGATGCGGACCTGATCGTTATTGGTTCAGGCGTAATGGGCGGTATTATTGCCAGCAGCCTTGCAAAAGCTGGCAAGAAGGTAATCGTCCTCGAAGCTGGTCCGCGCGTGGACCGTCGCGATATCGTTGAAACATTCCGCAACGCACCGGTAAAGCTATCACTCGCCAATGCGAAACTTCAGGGTGCTGGCTCTCCTTTTCCGAGCCTGCCGCATGCACCATCCACCTATGGTGATTATCTTCAGCAGGTAGGGCCAGTAAAATACAATACCTCTTATTTACGTGTCGTTGGCGGCACGACATGGCATTTCGGTTCGTCGCTCTGGCGTATGATCCCAAATGATTTTCGCTTGAAATCGCTTTATGGACATGGTCGTGATTGGCCGGTGAGCTATGACGAACTGGAGCCGTTTTATGCGCGCGCTGAAACCGAACTCGGTGTGAGTGGCGTAGACGGACAGGACGAAAGCGGCCATGGCGGCCCAGCCTTTCCGCCGCGTTCTATCCCTTATCCAATGCGTGGTCTCAAGCCCAGCTACATGTTCAATCAGATATCGGAGAAGCTATCGAAAGGTGGCTTTAATCCTATTCTTGAACCCAATGGTCGTGCAACACGCCCTTATGGCAAGCGGCCAGCCTGTGGTGGCAACAACAATTGTAATCCCGTCTGTCCGATTGCTGCGAAGTATGATGGCTCAATGCATATAGACGAGGCTGAGCGTCATGGCGCGATCATTCAGGATAACTCAGTCGTCTGTAAGATAGACGCTGACGATACCGGAAAAATCACGGCTATCTGGTACAAACGTCCTGATGGTTCCGAACATAAGTTGAGTGCACGCTATTTCGTGATGGCCGCTTATGGCATTGAATCGCCGAAGATCATGCTTTTGTCGAAGTCAGATCGGTTCCCGAATGGTATTGCTAATTCATCCGATCAAGTCGGGCGTAACCTCATGGATCACACTGGAATTAGCATGAATGTCATGGCCAAAGAAGACTTCTGGCCGGGCGAAGGTCCTACCCAGCTTCTTGTTTACCTCAATCAGCGTGATGGACGGTTCCGCAAGGATTATCCGAGTTATAAGATCAAGGTTCGCAACACTGTTCCGACCGGTCAGACTACGTCCAGCCTTATTTCCAAAGGCATTCTTGGTTCAAAACTTGATGCAGAAATTCGCCGCTATTCAGCACGCTCACTCAATTGGGCGGTGGATTTTGAAACTCTGCCACTGGCCGAAAACCGTGTTTTACCGAGCACGGACAAGGTCGATGCACTGGGTATTCCTGTCCCGTCGATCTATTACAGCGTGACCGATTACTGGAATGCCGGTCGTGACCGCGCGCTTCAAGATTTCGACCAGATTGCAAAACTGCTCGATGCTGAAATTGTCAGCACCGATGTTAAGTGGCAGAACCGCCAGCACATCATGGGCACCACGATTATGGGTGATGATCCGAAGAACTCGGTGGTGGATCGCGATTGTCGCACGCATGATCATCGCAATATGTTCATAGCAGGTACCAGCGTTATGCCTTCCTCGTCATGTGTGAATCCGACGCTGACGGGAGCTGCACTGAGTATTCGTATCGCTGATACGCTTTTGCAGGAAATATAATCATTGAAAAATCAGTCCGCGGTGCCTGATACATCGCGGACTGATTGCCTGAAAGCCACAAGCCCGGCGCAGTAATTCTAACAAATCCTACTCGGCAAGTTCCCGCATAACCTTGATGAGATCAGACTTCCCTTCAAAACCGATGCCGGGAAGGTCGGGCATGACGATGTGTCCATCTTCCACCTTAACGCCGTCTGGAAAACCGCCATAGGGCTGGAACAGGTCTGGGTAGCTTTCATTGCCACCCAAACCAAGGCCTGCGGCGATATTGAGCGACATCTGGTGGCCGCCATGTGGAATACAGCGAGAAGCTGACCACCCGGACTGCTCAAGCACCTCAAGTGTGCACAAATATTCGACAAGGCCATAGGAAAGGGCGCAATCAAACTGTAGCCAGTCGCGATCCGGCCGCATACCGCCATATCGGATCAAATTGCGCGCGTCCTGATGTGAAAACAGATTTTCTCCGGTTGCCATTGCGCCTGGATAGAACTCAGACAAGGCTGCCTGAAGCTGGTAGTCCAGCGGATCACCAACTTCTTCATACCAGAACAGCGGATAGTCACGCAGCATCTTTGCATAGGCGATACCCGTTTCCAGATCGAAACGACCATTCGCATCTACTGCAAGCTGCGCTTCCGATCCAATCTCATTAAGCACCGCCTCAACACGACGCTTGTCCTCATCAATGGTAGCGCCACCAATTTTCATCTTGACGACGTTATAACCGCGATCAAGATAACTGCGCATTTCATTGCGAAGAGCCGTGTCATCCTTTCCCGGATAATAATAGCCACCTGCCGCATAAACAAATACGCGCGGGTTGGCTTCAAGTCCTTTGCTATCGGCAAGAAGGCGGAACAACGGTTTGCCTGAGATCTTCGCAACAGCATCCCATACTGCCATATCAATTGTACCGACTGCAACGGAACGTTCGCCGTGCCCGCCCGGCTTTTCATTCGCCATCATCGTGGCCCATATCTTATGCGGGTCGAGATTGTCTCCCGTATCATTGATCAGGCTCGCAGGATTTGCTTCCAGAATTCGGTCACGAAAACGCTCGCGAATAAGTCCACCTTGTCCATAACGACCGTTCGAGTTGAAGCCATAACCAATAACGCGACGACCATCACGAACAACATCAGTCACGACTGCTACAAGGCTCGCGGTCATCCTGCTGAAATCGATATAAGCATTACGGATCGGTGAAGAAATCGGTTTCGTTACTTCACGAATTTCGATTATACGCATGATATGCACCTCTTAAAAACTGAAGAAGTGGCAGCATAGGATAAGAAGCCCACATAAGATCGCAACCAAAACTAGATTGAACATTGAGCTAATGGTCTTCTAAAACTCCCTTCCATCTGCCTACAAGTTGCTGTTCCAATCTTGATGACGGCTTCGCAAATGTAAGACTTTGATAACGCTTGCGGACGGTGATTTACCAATGCCAACTTTCTCATAATCTATGCAACTTCTGCATAGATGAGAGACTACTGGTGTGCTTGGGCAATGGGTGGTGCGTTTACTGCCTTTTGCCAGAACTGCTCTGAATGAGTACTCAGCCGGGTAATGGGCCTTATAAGCGTAATATCGACAGGGACATCAAACTCGCTTCCCCCTGCCCTGACTAGTTGGTGGGATTTGAGGTCACGTTCCGCAAGCGACAGTGGAACCCAGGCAACTCCCTGCCCCTCTTTGACCATTTCAAGCAATGTTGCAGAAACGTCAGAACGAAACTGCGTTCGAAGCAGTGGTCGGTTGCCATTTTCTGACCAGTACTCTTCGAGGATACGGCCAAGACCTGATGCCGAAGCATAACTGAGATGAGGCGTTTCCGCAGATTTATCAGTCACATCAAGCTTCCATCTTGGCACACTGTTATTGCCAGGGGCCGACAAAGGTACAAGCAAATCCCGACCAATTGTTTGGAATTTAAATTGACGGGTTGTAAGTTTGTTTTTGGTTTCCGGGCGACAATGACAGATCAGGAAAGTCGCGGCTCCGTTCAGAAGCATAGCTTCGCATTCGGCATAAGTGTCGGTGATAAGGCTTACCGAACTGATGCTAGAATAGCCGATGGTATGCAGCATCCATCTTGGCAAAAAAGTAAAGGACAAAGCATGGGTGACCGCAATAGAAAGGCTTCGTTCAGCTTTTCCAGCGGCATCACGCGCTTCCTCACGTGCCCTTTTAACATCACGAGTAATCATTCCCGCATGTATATAAAAAATTCGGCCAGCATTTGTGAGTTCAACTGAGCGGCTCGTTCTGTGCAGTAGAGGTGCGCCGACCCAGTGCTCAAGTGTTTTGATACGGCGACTGAAAGCAGGCTGGGTCACATTGCGCTGCGCTGCTGCCGCCGAAAAATTTAACTCGTCGGCAAGAGTAATAAAATCCTCGAGCAGATCAACGTCCATATCAGCGCCTCTTATCAATGCACTTTGCAATCGTTCTTGTTCATCAAGAGCTATAATAAATCGCTTACAAGTTCTATATGACAGAGTTGGTTCCGTTTGTCTGGACAGTTTCTGGTGTTTTGCTGAGTGGACTTCCGCCTTGGTCACGTGGTTACAACGTTGGGTGTCAACCAGCAATGTCTTCTCCTGGTTAGCCAGAAGTTCTAGACTGATGCGCAGGTATTTTTAAGAGCTCAGTAATCGGTGCCATCACATTGTTTAAGTGGGCACGTGCAGATGTGACCAATTGGATTTCAGGCAGGCTCATGCGCTATGGCGTTCTATTCAGCGATAGCGTTTAAAACTCGTCGGCTCGTTTTAGCACGCGCCCACTTTAAACAATTTCAAAGCACTCATAGAATGATAGGCATGAAATCCGCTTAAGATCTGCGGTATAGATCGAACCTCGTTCACACGCAGATTGATATTACAGTGCCAATCCATCCAGCGTTCACAACAAATTTAACGTTACACTAGTGTATTGCTCACGCGCATTAATCTTATCAACCCAATATTAATTATTTTAACTGTTAAGAATTACAAGTTGCACAAATTTTAGTAAAAATTAAAATTTAAAATGCAAATTAGAACCATAAGTATATAATAAAATATTTATTTCTCTAAGAAATTTATCCGCAATATATTTATATATAATAAAATACAAATTCCAATTAATTTCGAATTCTATATTAATATTAAAAGGAAATTTCATGAAGCCGCCAAACAAAAACCCTGATCTGTGCGAAAAGTACCGCTACCACCGGCAGTAAAGCCGATGGCACGCCTAGGACAATCCTAGCGGAAGCAAAACTCCGCCAAAGTTTCGCGAGATAATGCGGGTGATCCGTTGCAAGGCTATGCAGAGATTGTGATATGCCATGTCGCTTCTCTCCCGCACCTTTGTTCTAAAGCCAGCGCTTAGTGCGGTTTTAGCTCGGCATACTCGCCTGATGAATGGGAAGTATGGCTCTTCTGGGGTGGCGTTATTTGAAACCACACGGCGTACAGCGCAGGCAGGAAGAGTAGGATCATCACCGTTCCCGCTGCCGTTCCGCCAATCAATGTGTATGCCATGGACCCCCAGAACACTGAGTGGGTCAGTGGTATGAACGCCAGAATTGCAGCAAGTGCCGTCAGGATCACTGGTCTTGTCCGTTGCACTGTCGCCTCAATGACAGCGTGGTAGTCATCGAGCCCTGCCGCCTGGTTCTCCTTGATCTGCTCCGTCAGGATCAACGTGTTACGCATCAGAATGCCAGCCAATCCGATCAACCCGAGAATGGCGTTGAAGCCGAAGGGTTGATTGAACAGAAGCAATGTCGGAACCACCCCGGCAAGACCAAGCGGTGCGGTCAGCATAACCATTGTCATGGTCGACAGACTGCGAACCTGCAGGATGATGACGATCAACATTGCAGCAATCATCAGCGGGAAGACCTGAGCGAGAGCCACATTGGCTTTCAATGATTCCTCGATGTTGCCACCCATCTCGATACGGTATCCAACGGGAAGCGATGCGATTAATGGCTGCAGTGCCTTCATCACCTGTTGCGAAACTTCTGGTGGCTGCGTTGCCTCGTTGATATCGGACCTGATGGTTATCACCGGGGTACGATCGCGACGCTTTAAGATCGGCTCCTCGAAACGGATCTCGGAATGCCCGATCTGATCAAGCGGCACTTGTCGACCATCTCTGCTCATCAACGAAAAGTCGGCAAGTCGTGAAGGATCAAGGCGGTTCTCGCCAGCACTGCGTGCAACGACAGGCACTTTGCGGATGTTGTCGCGCACCTGCGTGACAGGAATGCCGCTCAGCAGCAACTGCATCTGTTGTGCCGCCTCCGATGGTGAGAGACCGATCAGATTGAGTCTTTCCTGGTCGGGGACAAAGCGCAGCACAGGCGTGCGGTTGCCCCAATCCCTGTTGGCTTGGCGTACATCTGGAACAGTCTTCATGATTGCCAGAGCCTGCTCGGAAATCTTGTAGAGCTCAATCTGGTCGGGGCCCATGATGCGAAACTCGATTGGGAACGGCGTGTAGGGACCGAATACAAGCTGGGTCACACGCACGGATGCCTCGGGAACGAGACCCTCTGATATGGCGTCCCTCAAGCGGTGCTTAAGTTCTTCTCTGGCGTGGGCATCGGGCGTGAGCACGACGATCTTGGCAAAGGCTGGATCGGGCAATTCCGGGGCCATGGCGAAGAAGAAACGCGGGGCACCCTGCCCTACATAACTCGTGACAATATCTGTCTCGGGCTGGGTCTGTAGCCAGCTTTCAATCTTCTTCACCGCGGATGTCGTCGCCTCGATGCTCGTGCCCTCTGGCATGCGCACTTCAACCAGCACCTCCGGGCGATCTGATGTCGGGAAGAACTGCTGCTTTACACCACCCATCCCCACAATCGAAACGGCCATGGAAATGCCTACCACCGCACAGACCAAAAACTTGTGGCGGACTGCTAGTTCAATGACGGAACGCAGGCGACGGTAATTCGGCGTGTCGTAGATGGCGTGATGACCACCCTCGACAGGCTTGATGTTCGGCAGCATTTTAACGCCAAGATACGGCGTGAAGGTAACAGCGACGATCCAGGATACGATCAGGGCAAAGCCGACGACCCAAAATATGTTTCCAGCATATTCGCCGGCAGTTGATTTAGCGAAACCGACGGGCATCAATCCGATGATTGTAACCAGCGTGCCGGACAGCATAGGGGCTGCGGTGTGGCTCCAGGCATAAGCGGCCGCTTTGATGCGATCCATACCCTCTTCCATTTTTACCACCATCACTTCGATAGCGATGATGGCATCGTCGACCAGAAGTCCAAGCGCGAGGATCAGTGCGCCGAGCGTGATGCGGTCGAAAAAACGTCCGGTTTCCAACATGATCAGGAAAACAACCGCGAGGGTTAGCGGCACAGCAAGCGCCACCACGATGCCGACACGCCAGCCCAAAGCGACCAAGCTGACGAACAGCACAACGCCGAGCGCCATGGCGAACTTGAGCATGAACTCGCCGACGGCCTCGTCAATATTGACAGCCTGATCACTTACCTTGGTGAGGGTCATGCCTAGCGGCAATGTCTGTGCAATGGCGGCGGAGCGAGCCTCCAGTGCCTTGCCGAGATCAAGACCATTCCATCCCGCCTGCATGACCGCACTTAGCATGATCGTCGGTTCGCCCTCATGGCGGATGACGTAAGTGGCAGGGTCCTGATAACCGCGCCGAACCTCCGCAAGGTCGGAGATCTTCAGTGTTCGTCCAGCAGCAACAATCGGCGTGTCGGCAATCGCCTGGACGCTGTTATATGCTCCGTCGAAACGGATAAAGACCTGCGGGCCTTGTGTATCGATAGAACCAGCAGGCGTGACCGTATTTTGTCGCTGCAACGCAGAAGCAACATCCTGCGCAGATATGCCGAGAGTTGCGAGTTTCGAATAGGAAAACTCGACAAAAATCTGCTCGGGACGCTCGCCGACGATGTTGATTTTCTTCACGCCAGGCACGTGCAGAAGATCCTGGCGAATGGTCTCCGCTTGTCGGACAAGATCGCGCATCGGCATGCCCTTTGCCTTCAGGGCGTATAGGCCAAAACTCACGTCTGAATACTCGTCGTTGACGAATGGACCCATGACACCTGGGGGCAGATTGCGCGCTTCGTCACCAAGCTTCTTGCGGGCCTGATAAAACTCTTCTGCGACGGCACTTGCAGGCGTATTATCCTTGAGCGTAACCGTCAGAAACGCGTAGCCGGGTCTGGTCGTCGTTTCGACGCGGTCATACCATGTGAGTTCCTGAATACGCTTTTCGAGCGGCTCCGCGACAAGGTCCTGCATTTCACGCGCAGTGGCACCTGGCCAAACGGAAGTGACCGTCAATGTCTTGATAGTGAACGACGGATCTTCGGCGCGTCCCAGCTTGATAAAAGCGTAGGCGCCAGCGGCTGCAAGCAGCACGATAAAGAAAAGAGTTATGGCTCGCTCACGAACCGCGATGGCGGAGAGATTAAAGCTCATTATTTTCTCACCTCGGGCTGCGAGGCAATCCTGACGCTCTCACCATCATCCAGAAGATGGGCGCCTAGAGCGACAATCTGCTCTCCAATACCAATACCAGTGACAAATGCCGCCTCCTCACCAATTTGGCGGACCTTGACCGGCGTAAACTTCACAGTGGATGTGGTGCCGTTGACTACCCACACGCCTGTGCGATTTCCGTTGTCCAGGATTGCGCCAACTGGTACGGCGACTTCCTGCTCGCGGTCAGTATCCAGGATTTTTATCGTAACGGTTGAGCCAAGCGGCGCTGACGCCGCATCGCTCTCAAGAATGTAGCGCGCCTCGTAAGTCCGGGTATGTGGATCGGCTGAATCGGAAATCTGTCGCAGCGTGGCCTTGCCACTGAAACTTCCGCCGCCATAGATTCTAGCTTGAGCTTGGGAGCCGGGAGCGGGTCGCTGCGTCTCAGGAAGCCAGACTACGGCCTCGCGTGGCCCGGACTGCGCCAGTTGAACCACGCTCTGTCCGGCTGCCACGACTTGTCCCGGTTCTCCTAAGGTCTGAACTATGGTTCCATCCGAACCCGCGAACAGGACCGCGTAAGCTGCTTCGTTTTCCGCGACCTTTGCGTCAGCTTCAGCAGCTGCAAGCTGCGCCGTTGCCGTATCCAGAGCCGTCTTCGCCTGCTCATAACGCTGCGGAGTTGCCGCAAGACGATTTTTTACCAGCGCTGCGTATCGTTTTTCGTCAGCCTGCGCCTGGATCACAACAGCGCGCGCTGCAGAAACCGTGTTTCGCTTGGCGGTTAGCGCTAGCTGGAGGTCAGTTTCGTCAATGCGCATCAGCGCCTGACCCTGCCGGACCTGCTGCCCCACGTCCACCATCCGCTCAACGATCTTGCCGGGAACGCGGAAACCAAGATTGCTCTGGACACGGGAAGCGACGGTGCCTGTGAAGGAGCGCTCGGCCATTCCGGTGGCCTTTACCTCAGCAACCCGAACCAAGGGGAAAGCCGTCCTTGGATCAGCGATCTCGGCTTCCAGCTTTGGTACTTCCAAAACCACAAAAAAAGCCCCGGCAGTGGCGGCGGCCACAGTAAGACCCGTAATGGCCCAGACTTGTTTGCGTTTCATTTCTTGTTTTCTCTTCATAACCAGCAATCCAGACAAATTAGATTGCGACCTAACTCTATTTATGATATAGATGTCAAACGAAATCTAATAGGAGGCTATTATGAGAGTGAGCCGCGTACAGGCCGAAGAGAATCGCGAAACAGTGATTAACGTGGCCAGTCGACTGTTTCGAGAACATGGTTTTGACGGGATCGGCCTGAAGGACCTCATGAAAGGTGCGGGCTTAACGCAAGGCGCCTTCTATAAGCAGTTTACATCCAAGGATCACCTTGCTGCATTGGCTTCTCGGCGCGCTATGGAAGGCGCAACCCGCAGATGGTCTAGAGCTGCGGCCGAAAGCTCAGATCCTCTGGAAGCTATTATTGAGTTCTATCTTTCGTCCGGACATCGTGGCGAGAAGGCTGACGGTTGTCCTTTGGTTGCATTGGGAGCAGACGCGGCGCGTCAAAGTAAAGATGTTCGACAACCATTCGAGGGCGGGATCAGGGCTCATTTCGAGGTTTTGGACGAATTGATGCACGAGACCGGCAGGTCAAATCCGAGCAGCAAGGCAATAGCGATTTTGTCCCTTATGGTCGGTGCTGTCACGATGTCTCGCCTCATTGAGGATGAGAACTTGTCGCAGAATGTCCTCGATACAGCCGCTAACGAAGTGAGGCGCATTGCAGGTGGTAAAGGGGATGACGGAGCATATGAAGCCTGCCCCCATAAATGAGAGACGGCTCCATTATTCCGTCCAGCTCATGAGCTGAAGTGGCTCTGCAGATCGGATACGGCGTCAATAGCGCTCTTGCCGCCCAAACTAACACTGCATGTTCTAAGAAATGCTCCCGGACCACTTCTCGCCCGGCAGTAAGGAAACATGCCAAATTCAAAGAAAACAAAGGCGTAAAACCAATGCGTAGGATCGTTGTCACAGGAATGGGAGCTGTCAGCCCCCTTGGAGCGAATGCTGGTATTTCCTGGCCGCGTCTACTTGCAGGAACCAGCGGAATACGGCGACTGGGAGATGATGTCGTCGCTGATCTTCCGTCTAAGATCGGCGGGATAGTCCCCTCAATCGCGGATGATGCTGAAGGAGGCTTTGACCCGGATACAGTCCTCTCTACTAAAGACCAACGCAAGGTCGACAGGTTTATCATCTTCGCACTCGCCGCAGCTGAAGAAGCGCTCGCTCAGGCAAAATGGAAGCCGACCTCAAATGAAGAGAAACTACGGACCGCGACGATCATTGCGTCGGGTATAGGCGGATTTCCCGCGATAAGCGAGGCAGTCCGAACCGTCGATCAACGCGGTGTCCGCCGTCTTTCGCCCTTCACTATTCCGTCGTTTCTCGTCAACCTCGCAGCTGGGCAAGCGTCGATCCGTTTTGGCTTTAAGGGGCCCATTGGGGCACCTGTGACGGCGTGCGCTGCAGGTGTTCAGGCTATCGGCGATGCTGCCAGAATGATCAGGGCAAATGAAGCAGACATTGCGCTCTGCGGCGGAACCGAAGCCTGCATGAACACTGTTAGTCTCGGCGGTTTTGCCGCGGCACGATCTCTTTCGACCAGCTTCAATGACACGCCGAGCAAGGCATCGCGGCCCTTTGATGCCTCTCGCGACAGATTTGTTATGGGCGAAGGAGCGGGCATGCTGGTTATTGAAGCACTCAGCCATGCACTTGCTCGCGGTGCGACGCCAATTGCAGAACTCGTCGGGTACGGAACAACAGCCGACGCGCACCATATCACCTCTGGCCCCGAGGACGGCAATGGTGCACGCAGAGCAATGGAGATCGCCATTGCACAGGCTGAAATTAAGCCCGGCGACATCGGCCATCTGAATGCGCATGCTACCTCGACATCAGTTGGCGATCTGGGCGAAATCCGAGCCATCAAGAGCGTTTTTGGCTCTAACAATGCGATAACTGTCAGCGGGACGAAATCGGCGACAGGCCATCTCCTGGGCGCGGCCGGAGGGCTTGAGGCCATTTTTACAATTCTGGCGCTTAAGGATCAAATCGCACCACCAACCCTCAACTTAGTTAACCCGGATCCAGAAGCCAGTGGCTTAGATTTTGTGGCAAACCAATCACGCCAGATAGATGCTGAATACGCGATATCCAACGGTTTCGGATTTGGTGGGGTCAATGCCAGCGTAATTTTGAGACGTTGGGCAAGTAGCAGCCACTCACCTTCCATTGGCTGATAATCGTCTTTCTCCGGCCCCATTGAAAAATTCTCGGCAGGGAGCTCCACTTTTATGAAAACGACAATCTTTACTGCACTGTACCCCCCTGAAAATCTTGCCGTTTAGCGCGACCGCGCGCGTAGCCGCAATGCCGGTACGCTTGACAGCCCCGCATGGCGGATAACAGGCGCTCGCGAGATCTGCCCCCCGGATGATCTCAGCAGGCGCCACGCTATCGGGATGATACGCCCAGATGTCGATGCTGGTCCGTCATCAGGAGTTTGAAGTTACCTTCCACACGCCATTTGCCGGGCAGCTACCAAAGTTGGTGGAACACGCAAGAAGACGCTGACAATACGGCTCCACTCCTTGCGATTTCCAACCTTGGGTGGCCTACTTAATCTGCAACCCTGACCACCACTTTCCCCTTAGCGTGCGCGGTTTCTACGTAGGCCAAGGCTTCAGGCGTCTGCTCAAAGGGGAAAATCTTGTCTACGACCGGACGGATGATGCCGGCATCGATCAGCTTGGCGATTTCATGCAATTGCTGTCCTTCTGCACGCATGAACAGAAAAGAGTAGTTGATGCCCCGATCCTTAGCCTTTTTCAGAATGCTCCGGCTCAGCACACGCATCACCAAGCGCAGGAATAGATTCAACCGCAAAGATTTGGCGAAGGCAACGTCCGGCGGACCGGAGATCGAGATGAGCTTGCCACCCGGCTTGAGCACGTTCAGTGACTTTTCCAACGTTTTGGTATCCTGGCTGTTGAGCACGAGATCGTAGCCCGACAACAACTGCTCGAAATCCTGCGTCTTGTAGTCGATGACCACATCCGCGCCGAGCCCTTTCACCAGGTCAATATTCGCCGCACTGGTCGTGGTTGCCACAGTGGCGCCGAGATGCTTGGCAAGCTGGATAGCGAAGGTCCCCACCCCGCCGGAACCGGCCTGAATGAATACTTTCTGGCCTTGCTTGACGTTGCCCACCTCGACGAGAGCTTGCCAGGCGGTCAGTCCGACCAGTGGGATCGATGCAGCCTGCTCCATCGACAGGCTTTTCGGTTTCAGTGCTAGGTCGGCCGCATCAACCGCAAGAAACTCGGCAAATGTGCCAACCCTATGATCGCGCGGGCGGGCATAGACTTCATCGCCTGCCTTGAACTGGTGCACATTCGCCCCGACGCGGACAACCGTTCCGGCCAGATCGTGGCCCAGAATGAAAGGCGGGCGATAGGGCAGGAACAGCTTGAACTCGCCGTCCCGGATTTTGGAATCCAGAAGGTTAATGGCTGTGGCCTGAATCCGCACCAAAACATCGTTGGCGCCTATTGTGGGATCGGGCATGTCGGCGAGACGTAGAGCGCCCTTCTTTTTGTACTTTTCGACGACGAAGGCTTTCATTGACTTTCTCCGCTGTGAAATTTTGATCAGATCAGCCCGCCAGGAAGCCCAGGGCTTTCAGCACAAACCCGGCGTGGTATTGGAATATCCCGCCATGGCCGGTATCCTTGTAGATTACCAATTCGGCATTCGGTATGCGCCGGGCCATGTCGTGGCGGTTGGATGTCGGCACCATGATGTCATTGTCTCCATTGGCCACGAGAACGTGAATGCGGATTAGCCCCAAATCCTGTGGCTCCTTACGCGCCCAAGCTTTGATCGCCGCAAGCTGACGCAGGAAGGCCCGTGGCGTCGGCCCCTTGTCGCGATCCAGTCTGCGATCTTTGAGACGAACCAAAAATTCCCAGGCTGCGCGGCGACCATTGGCGGTCGAGATGAAGAATAGATCAGTTTTCGCGTCTTGAGGCGTCAGCATGCCCATGAGGATCAACGGCCGGAAACATCCCCCACCCCTTCGATGCCGTGACCTCCAGCAGGTCCGGTATCTGTCAAGATCAACTGTCTCAAACGCCATTGTGCTGATCATGTTAATTGTATCACTGGCCATCTCATAAATAGTCTCAGGAGCTAGACCACGGGAGAGACCAACCCCACGATAGTCTATCGCCAACACACGATACTCGGTTGCGAACCCATCGACGATCCGGCGATCATAATTATCCAGAACCGCACCCCAGTGGTTCAAAATGGTGGTTTCAGGCGATGTTAAACTGCTTGCGCAATATCCGATCGAACACTGCGCGTGGAAGAAACCGCCGGGCAAACGAGGTCTGTCTGGCAGCCTTGCCCGAAGGGTAGCGCAGCCGTGGCACCCTGGCCTCTGCTGCCACAAGGACGGTCGCCGCGACATCATCTGCGGTATCGCCGGTGGCCATCGCCGCATTAAATGCCGTCTGGTATCTGGCAAATGTCTGACGATAGGCCGCCACAGGACGATCGCCTTGTGGTGAGTTGGCTTCGATGGCTGTCTTGGTGGCCCATGGCTCGATTACTGCAACCCGGATGCCGAACGTCCGCACCTCATGATCAAGGGATTCGGAATAGCCCTCAATGGCGTGCTTGCTCGCCGTGTAATAGGCACCGTATGGGCCCGGAATAAGCCCCACGACCGAGCCGATGTTCAGTATCCTACCATAACCCTGCTGACGCATGATCGGCAGAACCGCATTCGTCACCCGCACCACTCCAAGGAAGTTGGTGTCGAACAGCGCGCGGACCTGCTCAATCGAGCTTTCCTCCGCTGCCCCCGATACGGCGTATCCGGCGTTGTTGACCAGAAGGTCGATGCGGCCGAGTTCCGCATGGGCCGAGGCCACAGCGGCTGCAACAGAAGCGTCAGAGGTCACGTCGCAAGCGATCATGTGTATGCCGTCGTGAATATCACCGGGTGCAGCCTTGCGGCTTGTGCCAATGACCCGGTAACCCGCCCGGCTCAGCGCCAATGCCGTCGCTTTGCCGATACCGCTGGATGCCCCGGTCACGAGTGCAGTCTTCTGTCTTTCTGATGCAAAGGTCGTCATAGCTTTCTTCTCGATCTAGGGCGCGACGCCGGGCCGCACAGCCTTAAGAGTTGTCAGGGATTAATGATGATCAGGATTCCGCTGGCCGCACCTAAGTGCGGCCCCTCATGGCTCATGTGACGGAAGTCTCGGTAACGCGGGGATAATCCGTATAGCCCGCAGCGCCGCCGCCATAGAGCGTCGCTGGATTAATCTCAGCCAGTGACGCGCCGACTTGCAGCCTTTCCACCAGATCTGGATTGGCGATGAACGGACGACCGAAGGCAATCAGATCCGCATTGTCATCTGCCAGTTGCGACGTCGCGAGCTCAAGATCATAGCCATTGTTGGCGATATAGGTCTTGCTGAAGCGTCGGCGGAGCGAGCCGTAATCGAAGGGTGCAACATCGCGCGGTCCGCCGGTCGCACCTTCGACGACGTGAATGTATGCGATGCCAAGCGCGTCCAACTGGTCAACGATATAGTCATACTGTGCCTGCGGATCGCTGCAGGAAATGCCGTTGGCGGGCGAGACCGGAGAAATCCGGATACCGGTACGCTCAGCACCGATTTCCTGCACAACCGCTGCGGTGACTTCGAGCAACAGACGCGCGCGGTTTTCCACAGAGCCGCCATAGGCGTCTGTTCGAACATTCGCACCATCCTTTGCGAACTGCTCAAGCAGGTAGCCATTGGCGCCGTGGACCTCAACACCGTCGAAACCGGCCTTGATAGCATTGGATGCCGCTTGCCGGAAATCGTCGATGATGCCCGGAAGCTCATTAAGCTCAAGAGCACGCGGCTCAGATACGTCAGCGAAACCATTATTTACGAACGTTTTGCTCCCGGCACGGATCGCCGAGGGCGCAACGGGTGCATCACCGCCAAGAAGATCGACATGGCTGACGCGACCGACATGCCAGAGCTGGACGAAGATCCGGCCGCCCCTGGCATGAACCGCATCGGTCACCTTCTGCCAGCCAGCGATCTGCTCCAATGTATAGAGACCTGGGGTATCCTGATAGCCCTGGGCCTGCCTGGAGACTTGTGTCGCCTCGGTAATAATGAGTCCGGCGCTCGCGCGCTGGGCATAATATTCCGCAGCGAGTTCGCTCGGCACGAGGTCCGCACCAGCGCGATTGCGTGTGAGAGGCGCCATGACGATCCGGTTAGATAGGGTGATAGCGCCGAGGGCGTAGGGTTCGAAAAGCGGGCTATTTGTCATAATTTACCTCTGGTATTTCTACTGCAGTTGCGTTGGCTTGCTAACTGAGATGCTCAGGCGAGCGTACGATACCGTTCGGCTGGAAGTGCGTTCACGAGGTTGCCGAGCATAGCTTTGCGCGCGCCATCAAAAGCATCCCACTGTCCGGCATCGTGAAGCGGCGGGATTGTCACTGGTTCGCGACGATCAAATCCGACCAGGGCCGCATCCACCAAATCACCCACTTCCATGACATTGCTCATGGCGTTTATGTCCGCGCCGACATGATCCCAGATCTCGGTCCGGGTCGTGGCGGGAAGCACGGCTTGAATGTAGACGCCCTTGGACCCAAGTTCGTGTGCAAGCCCCTGCGACAGGAACAGGACAAAAGCCTTTGTCGCGCCGTAAACCGTCATGCCGAATTCCGGCGCGAGGCCAACGACTGAACCGATATTGATGATTGCACCCTCACCAGCCTTGGCAAGACGTGGAGCAATTGCGCTGGCAAGTCGGACGAGTGCAGTAGCGTTGAGAGCAACGAGCTTGGCCATTTCGTCGACACTCTGGTCGATGAAGGTCCCACTGATCGCTGTTCCTGCATTGTTGACGAGAATGCCGATGCGCGCATCATCACATAGTCTGGTCTCGACCTTTACAATATCCGCCACCTGCGTCAGGTCGGCCTGAAGAATATCGATAGTCACGCCGGTTTCCTGGCGCAGACGGCTAGCAAGTGCGTCCATGCGTGCCACGTCTCGGGCGACGAGCACGAGATTATGTCCGCGACGTGCGAACCGCTCCGCATAGGTTGCGCCAATGCCAGTAGAGGCGCCCGTTATCAGGACTTCAGGAATTTGGCTCATTGGATTGCTCTTTTCTATTATTGACCCTATATTCATGATAATCATCATGATTGCATCTAAATATGATGGCTATCATGTAAATGTCAATATCCGTTGCGGAGAATTTTAAAAATGAAGGTCAGTCGCGAACAAATGTTGGAGAACAGACGCCGGATTCTGGATGTCGCAAGCCGGTTGTTTAAAGATAAAGGCTTTGATGCGGTGAGTGTCGCCGAAGTTATGAAGGCCGCCGGACTTACCCATGGTGGCTTCTATGGACACTTTAACTCAAAGGACGATCTGGTGGCGCAGACGCTGGCGCACGCGCTCGCAGCAGATAGTTTCGGAGACGGCAAGTTCAGTGATTTCGTTCGCTCCTATCTGGCACCTCGGCACCGTGATAATCCCGGCAATGGATGCCCAACAGCAGGCTTGGGCGCCGCCATTCGCCACCAGACGCCCGCAGCGAAGGCCGCTATGACTAAAGGTCTGCGCGCGCAGATTGTCCGTATTGAGGAGGCGCTTCCGGAGCAAGATGCAGCAGACAAGCGCCGTACGGCGATAGGAAGCTGGGCAGCAATGGTGGGAGCAGTCATCCTGGCCAGAGCGGTCGATGATCCGGAATTATCAGACGAGGTTCTTGATCAGACCCGCGCTTGGATTGATAGCCGCGGGGGATAGCTCACGGGAGACAATCGTCGCCCGACGTAAGTCCATCTAGGCGATCGTAAAACTCAACCGAAAGAAACCATGAATTTGAAACCTAGAGTATAAACGTCCGCTTCGAGGAAACGATCGAACCCGACGTTATGGCTGAGATCACCTGCAAAGCGGACATAGCGATCATATCGTGACCAGATAGCTTGAGCGATAGATGCATAAAGAGCTATAAAAAAGAATGCCATCGCTTATGAATTGGAACTGGACGCAACCCGACTGGCCAAGCTTTCGTTATGATAACTCGGCGCTGCCAAGTCTGGAGCAATAGTTCCACTATCATCTGGTGAGGTGATTGGCGCAGTGCATTATATCAATCCCGAAAAGCGCGACGTGCTGCGCATCGAACTGCTCAGCGATAAAGCCATAAAGTCCAGTGCCATCGAAGGCGAAACTTTGGACCGGCTCAGTGAACAATCATTGCTGCGGCGACAGCTGGGTTTGATCACGGACCGGCGCGCGGTGCAACCGCGCGAACACGGCATCGCAGAAATCATGATCGATGTTTACGCAACAGGTGCGGGTTGTTTCGCAAACCTTTTATCGGGCCGTTGATCATGACGGGCAAACGCTCGAACTCATGCTTGCTGAACAGCGAAATCTGGGTGCTGCGAGGCTATTCTTTATGAAAATCATAGCAAGCGATGGCGCTCTAAACAAAATAGTCATTGATAAAAGTGGGGCCAAACTGGCGGGAGCGCAGCCTGTAAAAAACATCCTGTTGGTCATCGGTTCATCAAGCGGATATCCAAACCAAGGATGCGCTTCAAAGCGTTGGATTCAGCATCAGCAAAAATCGTTGGCATCGAAGTTGCGCATATGATCCGCAAGAAGCAATTTGCAAATGACAATCGCTCGCCATTCGCAGCTTTTTCGGAGCTCGTAGCATAAGTGCGTCAGGAGATAAGGCCAGTTTTAACGTGCCCAAGTTTTGCGACAGAGGTAAATATACTCCTAAATTTCATAACATCTGATATAGTTTTAAATAAAAAGACCAAGATTATGACCCTCACCATATTTTATTAAATCTGTAATTAATAACAGCTTACTCGTATAAATCGATCTATATAATGAAATTGTTATATTTATACTATCAAAAGGATAACTAAGATGAATAATTTAACTATTACAGAGCCGAAGCAAGGCACTGTGCTGCAGCGTAGTTCTAAAGTTAAGTTCAAAAGAATCGGAGTTTCTGGTTTCAGTATTTGTGTCGATAATTACGATAAAAGAAAACCTAATCAAAATTACACGACCGTATCCCCTGATTCATCGTGGGAAACAATTTATCAAATTCCTCATAACTCAAACAATTCAATTGATATCTATGCATCTGGATTTGCAAATGATGTATTTGTTGGAAATCAAATGATTACTTATAATATCCGGTAATATTTTGATTTATAAATTTTAATAAAGGTGAATAATGAATATTAAAAGTGACTCGAAAAAATGGAAGATAAATCCGAACTATACGCCGTCTGATTGCAAGGTTGGTGATGAAAAAATTAACATAAGTGTTACTGTAAAAAAACGGTGATCTGGCTACATTTATACCCATTACATGGACAGTAGAGCCTAATGACGCGCCTTATTTTTATGGCCATAAGCTTGGTGAGTCTTATACAAAGAAGACCGACGATAAGGGAATAAGCTCCGTCTTTTTTACGCCTGTAGATGCTGGTCCTCTTACAATAACTGCTTCGATTGATCCATCGGATCCCAATGTAAGCCTACCACAAACTATCATAATCGCCGGCACGGCGAACACAACGTTAACCCTCAATCCTGTAAAATCCGACGCGCCAGCGGATAACGCAATACCTAACATTTATGAAGCGATAACTTCAGACCCGACAAAGGTTTATTATATTGAATTCCAACTAAGCGGTGATTCAGGAGTACATTTTGGTAATAATGCGCCGACTAACCGGGCTCAAACTGTTAACGGCTCGGCCAACGTAAAGTTTTATTCGCCAAACAAAGGATCCGGAAAGATTACTGCTACGCAGTATAGCGATAGTAAATCTACAAATAAATTAGATTCGACAGATGAATCTTTCGAATTCAGCGATCCATACAAACTACAATTGATTCATCAAACTTATTATATTGAAAATGAGACTGAAGGCCCAGTTCAATTCACGGCACAAGCCTTGCTGACCAAAGCTGGTCTGGTGCAAATAGGCAAACCTATAGTTTTTGACCTGATTGGCGATGTCACTGCAGCATTTTCAGACGGGACAAAATCCATCACTACAACAACGGACAGCCATGGCTTAGCCAAAGTTACTTTTTCAGACAAAATTATCAACGATGGCAACCTGCGAGCAAGCATATCAAATTTTGGAACAGCTACCGATGAGGAAAATTTTTATCCTGAACGGTTAAGCTATAATATTTTGGTAAAAGACATTTTAAAAGGAACATATAAACACCATCAGATTGGAGGCTTTTTCAATAAGTTGAAGTGATTTTTCGCATCGCGTTGCGATGCGAGAAATCACTGACTGCGTTCATGGGTTTCGCCCATCTTGCCTGCACTATGATTTCGCTAAATGGAATGCAGACAAACCCTAGAGAACTTCCAGCAAAAATGAATAGCTGTTTGCGTGGGATAGTATGTAAAAACAAATAGATAGAGCAATTCCTACGATTCCATTTAAACAGGAACCGCTCTAAGTGCGCGCCGTCGCCATCAGCAGATTCTGTTTATCAACCTCATCAATTCATGGTGCATAACGAAAAGATCAGAACTTGACTGAAAACCGTACGCTCCCTTCCTGTCCGAGGAAGTTATCGCCGATCTGGGCATTGTACTCCCCGCGCAGTTCGTAGCGATCATTGACGTAGAGCTGCAGGCCGACGCCAACATCAACCAGCAAGTCAGGTGCCGCAGATGTCGAGACGAACTCAAAGCCGTCGCCATTCTCCCCGCCGAACACGAAATTCTGGTGCACCTGGTCGTCGAGAAGATAAGTAACGCCGACGCTTCCATAGGGCCGCAGCCAGCCCTCGGCGACGTCAATGCGACTGCCGAACTCAACCGCTGGCGAGAGAGCGAACGTCCAATCATTAAACGCGTCCGCCGCCAAGCGAGCCCCGTCGCCGTTCAGCTCATAGCCCGGCACATAGGTGTGGATGACATCAACGTCGAGGTAAGGCTTTATATACGATTGCTCGAACGCGAATTCGTAGGCCACGCGTCCACGCACAGCGGCAGTCCACACATCGCTGTCGACCTCGGCAAACCAGAGATCATTGCCCATGCTGAAGATGCGGTCGGTAGTGACGCGACCATAGCCGATATGCGCAGCACCAGCGAAGTACCAGGCCCCCATCTGATGCTTAAGCGAGATTGCGATGTCGCCGCCATCGGACTCCGTCTCAGTATAGCCGTCTTTAGAATGACCCCAGCTCGAGGTATAAGCGCCGCTGGCACCTATGAACCAGTTCGGCTTAAACTCCCACTGCGCTCCCATGCGGTAGCTGAAGTTATTTTGCGAATAGCCAAAGCTGCTTGCCGATTCAGACTGGTTCCAATGCGCGCTGGAGATCCTGGCCCAGGCGCATTCGGTCTCGTTGATCATGACGCTGTCACCGGTGAAGGCTGGGCAGCTTAGGGCACCCTTCAACGAAGCACGGCTACCCGTCGTGCTCTGAACGATAGCAGCCTGTTGCTGGCCTTCTGGCGAGCCAGAGGCGAGTGCCGCCTCATATTCCTGCGCCGACGACACCGAGGCCATGCCACCGAACACCCGCGAAGCTTGGGTTTTACCGGTGCCGGCGTTCCAGACGTCTTGCAGCGAATTCACAAAGCGCTGTTCCGACGTCGTCAGCGAAAAGCCGGAGGCAGCCGCTGCAAAATTAGCAGAAGGCGAGACGGTGATGCTGCTGGTAGATGAATGCGTCTGCCATGAGATTGGCGACGCAGCGCTATAGCTGAAATGCGCGGGTTTGTGCTGCACCAGTTCTCCGGAGATGAGTGTGTAAGGGGTGGGCAGAACACCGATGAAATTGGGCTGGAAGGACAAGCCGTCAATAGTGGCGACACCGTTTGTCTGTATCCAGTCGTTTTTCTGAACGCCCGGTGAAGAGCTGTCGATGTCTACGCGCGCCACACCGGCCAACCACGCATCGCCGCCGTTGATATGCAGAACACCAAGCTTGCTTGCGCCGCCGATATCGATCACGCCGTCATTTTTGAACGAGCCACCTCGGCCAAGATTCACGATGCCATTGCCCGGCTGGCTGACGTAGAGAGCAGAGCTCTCGTTCTTGAAGGTGTTCTTCTCCAAAGTTCCGCCGCTGGCGAGGTCAACATTGCCCATCAACACCCCGGCATTCGTCAGGCTATCACTGCCGACGGAGGTCTGGATAGCATTGCCAGAGCTTGCGCTCACCATCGCACCCGAACGCAAGTTGATCGTTGTTGTGCCACCACCCTCGACCCGGATCGCCGCACCACTACCGGAGCCGCCTGTCAGGACGCCGGTATGGTCAATGATATTAGCACCGGACTGGTGCTGAAAATCCTCGAAGCTTCCGCTGGCCGTTTGGCGGCCGTTCTGGATGAAGATGCCGTGCGAACCCTCGCCAGTCGTGACGATGTCGCCATGAGTGATAATCGACACCGAGCCGCCATGGCCGGTCATCGCCTCGCGGCGCGTGCCCTCGACGTTCAGTGCGGGAGTTGCCTTAGTCTGAAAGGCCGCACCGCCGCCGCCGCCAATGGTCTGCGCATAGATGCCATGGGCTGCTTCACCGGTCGTTGTGATCGATACACGCGAATTGGCGTCCTCCATCCCGACGATGATCGCGCCACCATTGCCGCTGCTGCCGAGAACCTGGGTCGATGTGCGCGTTATCCAATAACCCGGTACTGAGACACCTCCATCCGGCGTCGGGATGATGGTCGGCGGAACCCAAACCTGCTCTGCCTTCTCGACTGGTAAAGGATCGGCGAAGTTCAGGTTCACATTGCCCGCGCCGGTATAGCCGCCTCCACCCCCGATTGATTGCAGCATGACCGCCGTCGCACCCGCGCCAGAGGTAGCAATGGAGGCGTTCTTACCGAAGTTGACCTTCACCTCGTCGCCATTGCCGCCGACTCCGCCCGTGCCACCGAGGCGCGCCTTGATCGCCAGAAGACCGTCATTGCCGGCATCGGCACCGAACCCGCCGCCGCCGCCCACACTTTGAGCGAAAATGCCGAAGGAACCGATGCCTTCGGTTATGATGGTGCCGGAATGGTTGACTTTAACCTTTCCGCCGCTGCCGCCTTCACCGCCAGTGCCACCAAAGGAGGCACCGATAGACGGCGTTGGAAGAATAGTCGACGATACGTCGCCGGTCCCGCCGCCCTTAGCGCCGCGGGTGTTATACGCCAGCAGGTCCGCCAGCTTCTGGGCGTCGCTCTTCTGCTTATCGGTGGTAGTCTTAGAGGTCAATACGCTGGTGGTGGCAGCTTTCAGCAACTCCTCAGCATACTTGATCGCCTCCTTCATGTCAGCGGAATCGGACACGACCGCCGAATCGTCGGGATCGACGCGGCTAACGAACACCGTTCCACCGCCGCCGCCGACGCTCTGGGCGATCAGCGCGTGCGCTTCCTTGCCCGAGGTCAAGATCGTGCCGGAATTATCGACCTGTACCGTGCCACCATTAGAACTTTTGCCGCCGCTGCCGCCAACCTTTAGCTCACCGCTTAACGAAATGGAATTTGCACTGGCGGCCACACCTCCATAGCCACCGCCGCCGCCGACGCTTTGCGCGAACAGGCCAAACGAGCCAGCGCCGTCAGTTTGGATCCAGTTGGTGTTTGCGACCGTCACGTCACCGCCCTTGCCGCCGTCGCCGCCGCGTCCACCGACTGAAATATTGGCGTTCAGCTTGTTGGTGCCGGTCGCAAGGCTCGCACCGGCTCGCCCGCCGCCGCCGCCGATAGATTGGGCGAGAACGCCAATGCTGTTTGCCTCCTCGGTGAAGATCAGGCCTGAATTCGTCACCTCGACGGTGCTACCCGCGCCACCAGCGCCGCCCTTGCCGCCCAATGCAACCGTGAGGTCAAGCTCTGTCGGCTTCTCAGCCTCACCATACACTTTCTCATAGGCTTTTTTTATCTTGTCCTTGTAAGCCTCGACCAAAACCGTTTCGGTGACTAACGTCACTGCGCTGAACACCTCCCCCGAACTTGGGAGGATAAGGTTTCCTTTCTCGTCCCGATTCCAGAGCTTCTTGCCATTGGCGTAGGCGGACTTGGCGATCTTGAAGAACGACTTTGCCTGCTTAAGTCGGTCTGGCTTGTCATTCTTGCCGTTAGCGTTAGCGATCGCCGCCAGCGCGTTCTTCTTGTCGTCTTCGCTGACTTTGTCCCCGTCTGCCTTCGCGACATCGGCTTTTTTGTCGTCCGGACTGGGCTTTGATGTGGCCATTTTCGTCACATATGTCCGGACGTCGTTGACCTTCACGAGTTCATCAACGAGCTGAAGAATAAAAGAGCCGGTGTCTTCCGTCAGTTTTGGTGCTGCCTTCACGGTACCGGCAAAGCCGCCGCCTTCACCACCGCCACCGCCAACGCTCTGGGCAAAGATGCCGACAGAGCCAGCGCCTGTGGTTCGGATGACCCCGTTTGACTGGTTTTTAACGGTTACGGCTCCACCCATACCGCCGCTTCGGTTCTTTGTCGGGTTCGCCGGGTCAATGAACCCGGCATCGCCGCCCGCCTCGAGTGTAATGTTGAACTTGCCTTTCCCGGTTGCCATGTAGCCGCCGGCGTCGCCGCCACCACCGCCCACACTCTGCGCGTGGATACCCTTGGCGTTGTGGCCCTGCGTCAGGATGCTGCCGTTATTGTCGACGTCGACCCGGCCGCCATTGCCGCCTTCGCCGCCAGCGCCACCAACGGCAAAGTTTATCGTGGTCGCGCCGGCAGTTGGCAAAGCGGATACAAGATTATCGAGATGGTCGTTCCACGAGATTCCAGACGAAGCCTTCGCATCACCCGAGCCGCCATGGCCACCGCCACCGCCAATGCTGATGGCGGAAATGCCGCGCGAAAAAGCGCCTGAGGTTTTGATGGCGGCATGGTTCTCTACGCCAACGCCCTTGGCGGGGTCGGTATAGCCATTGCCGCCACCACCGCCCTTACCGCCGACCGCGACGACAAAGGTCATATTCTGATAAAAGCCGATGACATCTGCTGCAGATTTAGCAACACCACCACTGCCGCCGCCACCGCCAACACTGATAGCGTCGATGCCGTCGGAGCTCGAACCAGTTGTGACGATATCGCCAAAATTTCTCACTGTCACACTACCGCCGGTACCGCCCGCGCCGCCTGCACCGCCGACTGCGAAAGAGAGGCTAACCGCTGGCCATTCGGGTGGCGAAACGGCAAGTGCATAGCTGGTCGCATTACCTGCAATGCCACCGCCCCCGCCCACGCTTTTTGCAAGGATACCGGCGGACTCGATGCCGGACGTAGTAATGGAGGATTCGTTATTCACCTCGACATTACCGCCTTTACCGCCGCCGCCGCCCGTGCCGCCTACGGCAACCGTGAGCGCGGCGCCGAGACCTGCGGATTTGGCCGTCGCACTGCCGCCTATTCCGCCGCCGCCGCCCACACTCATCGCGATAAGTCCGGTCGAGCCCGCGCCAATCGTCGTGATAGAAGGCGCCACGGTAGGCCCGCTTGCCGGCACCGCCTGCCGCAGCGCGTCGCCAAGCGCCGCTTCCTTACCCCATGAGGGGCGATAGGCATTGCGGAAGCCGTCGACAAGCACGTTGCCGCCCGCGCCGCCGCCGCCACCATCGCCGCCAAGCGCAATGCCAACAAAGGGTGAAGAAGTGCTGGACGTTCCACCCATGCCGCCGCCGCCGCCGATGCTCTGCGCAACCAGCCCATAGGCGTTAAGTCCATCCGTCTGGATGGTGCCGAGCTGGGTCACATGGATATTGCCGCCTGCGCCACCGCTGCCGCCCTCGCCACCGCGTCCGAAGAACCAGGCATCCGCGCCACCGCCCGCACCGCCGCCGCCTGAGCCTGCCTTACCGGGCACAATGGCGCCTGCCTGGAAGGCGGCAATAGCGTTGCCTCCGCCGACGCTCTGCGCGGCGATACCTGTCGCACCTTCGCCCTTGGTGATGATCTTGCCGAAATTACCGATGTTTACGTCGCCGCCAGCACCTGCTGCGCCGCCTGGATTGCCATGAAACAACCCATCGCCGCCGCGCCCACCGGTGCCACCAATAGACTGTGCCATCAGGCCAGTGCTGTATTGGCCGTTGGTGGAAATCAAGCCTTGGTTGATGGCCAGCAGCCAGCCACCAACGCCACCACTGCCGCCATTGCCACCCTCGTTGCGGCGCTGACTACCGCCGTTGCCGCCGGCGCTCTGTACGATCACGCCCGGCGAACGAGCGCCCATTGTACTGATGGCGCCGCTGTTATTGAACCAGACAGCACCACCGGCCCCGCCATTCGTGGCATTGTACTCACCATAATAAAGAGTGGCGCTGCTGCCCTCACCGCCAAGCGACTCAGCGATGACTGCGGGTGCGCTTTCACCCTTTGTGTCGATGGATCCAGATTTATCAATATTCACATTCGTGGCGCCGCCATTGCCACCGCTCAAGACGCTGGGCGAACCGCCATAGCGGGCGCCGCCGAATGCCGCGCTACCACCGAGCGAACGAGCCCAGATGCCGGAATACTGCCGGCCCTCCGCCTTGATAGAGGACTGCAGCCACACATCGACCTGACCGCCGTCACCGCCGCGACCTACCTGACTGTCCGCGTCGCCGCCCCGTCCGCCTTGCGAATAGACCAGCATCATAGCGCCACCGCCTGTCCACCACGGGCCCATCGCGCTCGATCTTGATACGGGAAACCACTTGCTGCCTCGTGGCAGCTCAAAAAGCGGCTCTGCGGCGCGGGTCGGCTGATCGCCCTTGCCGGACAACGCCCCACGCTGCACCACGCTAACGCGTCCGCCATCACCGCCCCGTGCACCCGGCTCCCACGCGAAAGCCGCAGAAGCCCCCGCGCCGCCCATCCCGCCCATCGAGCCAAGTTGGACCGCAACACCATGTTCCAAAAGGTTGGTATAGTCGTTCAGAAGCATGATGATGCCGCCGTTCAAACCCGGTGTGGCAGGCGTGTTGGCGCTGAAGGTACGCGCCGTCGCATCATTACCCTTCGCACCATAGAATTCGCGGAAAAACACGCTCTCAACATTAGATGGAAGCGCCGTTGGTGCCGTACCGGCGCTGGACTGCGCCGTCATAAGAGCGAGGGGAACGACCATCGCCGTCCGGCTGATGCCCGAAAGCAAAGTTTTACGCGAGCAACGGAGCAAAGGCGCAGTGAGCTTGATGGAGTCCATCTACATATCCAAACAAAGTAAACACATTGATTGCAGATGGCACTAAACACAGCCTATACTGATCTGACGCAGCGTGCCCGCCAGAAATAACCTAAACCGCAGCTTACTTCCATCTTACGGACGTCTGACGAATATCATTATTTTATGATCTTGTATAAATCGATTGCAGCCGCGTCAATGATCAAATACGATAATCTTATAACCAAGATATTAACTTGATTTTCAGAGTAAATGACGATGCTGCCGCATCATAATTTCGATGGCGGGGCGAAGGACTTTCCCTTATTTAGTGGAGATTCTGTGGTAATAATTTTCGGTTCATCGTCTCGAACTGGGCCCGCGATTTATACCTCAGGGCAGAATGTGCGCGCACGGGCTTATAGAAGCCATCAATGTAGTCTCCAATGGCTTTGATTTCGTCATTTCTGGTCTGGAATACAGTGCACCAGATCAGTTCCGACTTGATCCTCCTGAAGACAGTTACCACCATTGCATTGTCATACCAATTTCCTTTGTCGCTCATGGATGGAAGCATTTTGTGAGCCAGGAGAATTCTTCGGTACTCATAAAGGTCCGGTTGCAAACTTTTCGTCAATAACTTGAGCGGTATGATTTTAGCTTTTAAGCAGCTGAGTATTTTTGACGTTCACAGTTCGGTATTTCGATAAGTCTGTCATTGTTCTAAGTGTTCGATGGTATCTAGCTTATAATCTGAGCATGCGCGATCTCAAGGAGATGATGGCGGAACGCGGCAGCGATTTGGACCATTCCACTGGGCATCGCGGGGGCATTTGTATCAGTCCGAAACTGCTTGAACGTTTCAATCGGAAGAAGCGTCAGGTCACCCGCAAATGGAACCTTGATGAAAGTCACATCAAGGTCAAAGGCGAGTGGTTGTAATTGTATCGTGCGATCAAAAGCAACGGCGATACGGTTGAGCTCAACATGCAGGCCAGAGCGAATTACGATTGGCGGCAGGCAGACAAACGGAAGAGCTATCTTGCAGTGTAATGCAGAAAATCGGCTCCGACAGGGGGCAAACCCATTGCTATCCGCTCCGGCAAATATATGAACAATATGATTGAGGAGGATCACCACCGCATCAAACGACGGAAACGCTCCATGCTTGGTCTCAAATCAAAACTGCTGCCGGCATCTCATTGGCGGGCATTGACCTCATTGACATGATGCGCAAACAGCAAGGCGCATTTTTCCTGCTTATGCACTCTCAATCAAATAACAGATCGAAGCTCTTCCAGCACAACTGTGTCCAGAGTTAAGCCGTATTCCGGGCCGAACCAGCCATGGATGCATAACTCAAACTGACCGGCCTCCTCCAAACCTGGCGGGGTTCACCCCGATATAGACCAACTGCCTAACACTTGCACAAAAGCTGAAAATGAGTGCGTAAATTCTACTGAAGTACCCGTTAAAGGCCAAGGACATTGCCGACATAAGAAGAAACTGGATCAAGCTCGTAAAGCATAATCAATGAGCACTCAGGCTAAGAAAACGTGCTCCATAACGCAAAGACCGTATACAATGAAGTAGTCACAAGTGCGCTTAGAAGCATTCCGCAACTTGCGAATGCCACTGTGTATGGGGCTACACTCAGCGATTTTGCTATTCCCATCGCGTGAGACGTCGTTCCCAATGCAAAAGCGCGCACTTCTGGCGAATTATTTCGCCCAAACAAGCGCCATACCGGCTCAGAAATCAAAACACCCCCAACGCCATTACACATCACGCCAAGAATTGTCAGACTTTCCCAACCGCCGGTCGATGTTGAGAGCGGCAAGGCAACTGCAAGTGTTGTCATTTTAGGTGCAATACTGGCCAGTTCTGGCGCCGAAAGCCCGAGTATTTTCCCTATAAACCATGCTGTTCCGATGCCGCTTAGCGTCGCCACAAAGGTTGCAGCCAGCATAGCGCTGGCGTTGTTACGGATCAAAATACGCTGCTGCCATAAAGGTATCGCCAGTGCAACAGTGGCCAGTCCGACGAAAAATGTGAGCGGATAAACAGCTTGAAGATAAGTTTGCGCGTCCAAACCAATCAATGGCAGAAAAGCGCACAAAAATATAATGCCCAGAATAAGCGGGTTTGCAAACAAACGCAGCGGAAGTCGTTTGGTTATCGCCACGCAACCAAACCAAATTATAAGCGTCACTGCAATCCACAAGAGGTGTGACAGCATATCAATTTCCATTATGCTTCAATCGCCTGAATATATACGCACAAAGTGTCAGCGAAATAAGCAACGATATCAGAATTGTAACGATTATTCTGATGAAACCGCCAATACTCAGTCCAGATAAAGTCAGAAAACCTGCTCCGAGTGGATAAAGGAATAGTGGGAAGTTCCGTAGTAACCAGTTTCCTGTGGGAGAGACAGCATTATACAACCTTGGGAAAATAGCAAAGCAGCAGAACAAAATTACCAGCCCAAGCACGGCTCCTGGTATCGGTAAATTTAACTGGGCTACCGCAACAGAGCCAGCAGCCCAGCATATAAAAATGCACGCAAAACCTGTTGCTATGTTTTTCAATTTTTCCGGCACCATTGATCTTATAGAACTTCACTCGCCCGTCGGAAGCGGAATCTCTTCATGAACAAGGCCTTCACTTCTCAAGGTTAACCAGAAGTCAGTTGGAATTTCCGATGTGAAATGCGCAATGTTCTGTTCTACTTCATGAGGCTTGACGGCACCAAAAACCACAGAGGCTACCTCTGGCGCAGCAAGCGGAAATTGTAAAGCGGCTGCCGGTAGTGTTACCTCAAATGATCGCGCGACATCTGACAAGCGCTTCACTTTTTCAATAACAACCGCAGACGCATTACCATATTCGTATTTGGCGCCATCAACAGCACCCGTTGCGAGAATGCCAGAATTGAAAACGCCGCCCACGACGATAGACGCACCCTGCCTGCCTGCGCGTTTGATCTCATCAAAATAGATGTCATGTTCGAGCAGCGTATAACGGGAGGCTACCAAAAAGACATCAAGATCGGCGCGGTCAAGAAAGCGGTTGATCATGCCGCGTTCATTGATCCCTGCTCCGATCGCCTTGATCTCTCCACTGCTTTTCAGTTCTTCAAGAGCACGAAACCCGCCTTCTTCCAACTCTTTCAGTTTCACATTGAGGCTTTCTTCCGTCTGGAAATAGCCCGTGTCTAGATCGTGGATATAAAGCGCATCAACCTGATTGATGCCCAGACGCTGGAGACTATCCTCGTAAGAGCGCATGATCGCATCATAAGTAAAGACATGGTGATGATCGAAAGAAAGTGCGCCTGACCATGCCGGCGGTTTGAAAGACGCCCGATCACGCGGTCGGTAAAGAACGCGCCCAACCTTTGTGGTCAGGGTATATTGATCACGCGGCATTTCATAAAGGGCGCGGCCTGTGCGGTGCTCCCCCTGACCCAGACCATACCATGGTGCGGTGTCATAGAGCCGAATTCCAAGCTTCCACGCCGCATCAAAGGTTGCACTTGCATCTCTCTCGCTTACAGCGGAATAAACACCAGCCAACGGGCATGTTCCCAGGCCGAGAACGGGTAACGTCAATTGGGTGTTGCCCACCTGTCTGCGTTCATCCAGTTTCATGTTATTTTCCTAAAGTTCCTGCGTGGTGACCAGACGTCCGCTCGCGGCGGAGAGATAGGCAGCTTCCGCCAGTGCGTAAGTGTTGAGACTGTCTTCGGAGGAAGTTTCGAAATTACCACCGTCACGAAGAACATCGATAAAATGCTGCTGGGTACGCGGCACACTGTCCTGAATCTGCGTCCATGGCTCAGATGTCCAGTTTCGCTCATCCGGTTTGATACGCTCTTCACGCTGCTGACCAGATGAATGGACGATGAGCTTCTGATCTTCCAGAATCTGGATTGTGCCCAGTCTTCCTTCAATTTCGCCCAGCGTTTGGGGAAATGGATTGGGAAAACGATGCGAGGCATAGCTGACATCAACGATGGATGTCGCACCATTATCATGTCTGAGCAAAAGCGTTGCCGCATCCTCACCCGCCAAACCCTCCTTAACAGACTGATTGATGCAACTGACGGCATTGGCGCTGCCAAACACAAAACGCGCCAGATCAAGCATATGAATGCCCACATCCATGATCATAAAGCGCTCGGTTTTAAGCAGATATGGCTGGTTTGAATAAACATCAATCGCATTGCGCCAGGAAAAACGCCCGAAAGTCAGTTCACCAATTTCGCCGGAATCCAGAATTTCACGAATGCGCCGAAACAGTTTCTGAAAACGGAAATTCTCATGAACCATCACCGGTACAGCGGCTGACTTTGCATTTGACGTAATGCGGCGGCAGGTGTCGATATCAGGAGCGAACGGCTTCTGGACGATGACCGGCACATTGTGCTCAACGGCAAGCGCAACCAATCCCTCATGCGTCTCCATCGTCGTACAAATATCGACAAAATCAAACTCACCGGAAGCAAGAACAGTTGCATCGGTGTACGAGGCCGGAATATTAAACTCCTTTGCATAGGCTTGCGCCTTTGAAGCGTCGAGATCGCACACAGCCACAATCTCCGCGCCTTCAACATCGGCCCATGCGTGAAGCTGATTTCTGGCGAAAAAGCCGCAACCTATCAGAAGGCCCTTTAGCGTTTTTGTCATTCGAACTCACTCACCATCAATATGAATAACAGCATAGGAATTGAGCGTGACATCCTGTGGAAATGACCATGCAGCGGTAAATGCGTGATCGTTTTCGGCGGCCCGTTCCAATGTCTTAGCATCCAGCAATTGCCCTTTTGGCAAGACCCAACCATTAAGCGAGATATGCTTCGGGTGTTGGGTGAGATTGGCCAGCAAGCCACGACGCTTGCCATCTGCTGTCCACTCAATTTTCGCGACATCATCCTCAATAGAGGCCGCTGTAAGCGTACCGCCACCCGCCTGAGAAATCCATTTTGCAACATGATAAAGGGGATAAAGGCTACCATCCGGCACATCATCCCAAAACGAGCGGGCATATGGTTGCTGTGTTGACACAAGTCCAAACGGACCGACCGGCGCACCGAAAGCAAATCGCTCGATAGACCAAGGTGCCAATTGAGCGAGATAACCAACATGCCACGCGGCAGCAAAAAGCCCGCGCTGACGCGGATCCTGCGCTGCCATTCCTTCACGCAATGAAGAAATATTATCGTTCAGAGATGGACCATATGGATTGATGCGAGCACCAATTCCTGCAGGCCCGACAACGATTGATTTATTGCCAGCCAGCACCCGCGCAGAGTTAAGGATATGTGGCAGCGCTTTTAGTGTCTCCAACACCGAGGCATCATCCGCAGCATGCACCGATGGAGTGGTGGCAAAGCTAAAATAATCTGCCAGATCCTGATCCGGCCGCTTTCTGTTGAACTCGGTGAAAAACGCTGGTGTTCCGCTACCATGCCGCACATTTGGGAAGTGCCGCGACAGACTCGATAGAAGATTGGCTTCTGATGGGTGCGTTGGACGAACCTCGCCAGGTTGGAAAGACTGTTCGTCAATTTTGGCGAAGGCCGAAATTTCAGATATATTTATGCCGACAGCCAAAAGACGCTGCGCCAATGATGCCAGCTCCGCGTCTGCCCCGTCTCCATCCCCAGACGCGACAATGACTTGCAGTTCAAGTGATGTGCCTGTTGCACGAAGCAAACTGGCAAGCGATCCAAAACCTGCACTGTCATTTTCTTTTGTGAAATCATAGCGCAGAAGCAGGCGTGCGGGCGCAACATCGGCGAGCACTGAACCATAGGGCAACGCATCTTCGACAGCCTGCAGGCTATCGAGTGGCAAAGCATAGACAGGCAGCTTTTGCCCTGAAATTTGCGGTATATTCACCGCTTCAAAGGCAACCTCGTCGCTGCCATCATCTAAGATACTGACTTCAATCGTCTGGAAAACAGCTGTATCAGCGTCCAAAACATAGGGATAAGGCAAGCCAATCGGACGATTATATGTTTTGAAAGACGCATCAGACCAGTTGCGATGGTCTTCCATCTCGAAAATATCGCCTTCAAATCGCGTTGTAACGCTCACGCCCCTACGAGGCCGATGGGTCAGCGCGCGAATGTCCATTATCGGCTGGCCGGGGCTAATCTGAACTGGCATCGTCAGCTTGCGCGAGGAACCATCATCATGTTCCACATCCAGTTCAGTGCCAACGACACCGGCCAGAGGATGCAAAATCACAAAGCCGGTTCGGTTTGTTTCAAATGGAGCATTGGCTTGGATGATGGCGTTGGCGGTCAGATTGCCATTCGAGTGTCCTTCAAGTGAAATACGCACGCGCACACCAACCTGATCTGCGCCATAGAACGCATCATAGCGAACGCTAAACCCTTGCGTATTTTCAGAAATGTCGAGATTGCTGATCTGTGCTGCCGGTGTTCCCCAGCCCGGCGTGCGGACGAGGAACATGATACCCCTTAAAACTTCCGTCCCGTTCCAGAGTATCCAGCGCAAGGAGCCATTATCCAGCGTCGCTGCAAGAGCGCCGGCTTTCAACAATTGCTTCGGATTTTCGGCAATGTCGGTGCCGGTTAGAAAAACACGGTTTGTCATCGGGATTGTCTCTTGATGAAGCTATCGAAAGCAACTGCGGCAACGATAATAAGACCAACCAATATTTGCTGCGTATAGGGGGAGACATTGAGAATAACGAGGCCGTTAAGCAAAACACCTGTCAGCAACGCGCCAATTACAGTGCCTATGACTGAGCCGGTTCCGCCATAAAGGCTGGTGCCGCCAATGACGACCGCAGCGATTGCAGTGAGTTCATATCCCATACCCGCAACCGCTTCTGCGGAATTGAGACGCGCCGCAAGGACGAAGCCGCCGAGCCCCGCGGAAAAACCCACAATCGCATAAACAAGTATTGTTACACGGCTTGTGTTGATGCCCGATAGTCTGGCCGCATCAGGGTTCGATCCAACCGCATAAACTGAGCGACCAAATCGTGTCTGTGTCAGAATAAAGTGTGCGACAAGCGCAACGACCGCAAACACGATGACTGGAACCGGAACAGGGCCAATCATCCCTCGTCCCCACCAGCCAAAAAACTCATCAAACCCGGATACAGGGCCGCCATTGCCCACTGTTAGCGTCAATCCGCGAAACACAGTCATGCCGCCAAGGGTCACAACAAACGCCGGAACCGCGAGTTTTGCGACGGTTAAGCCCTGAAGAAACCCAGCAAACGTGCCCACTGCCACCGCACCCAGCGCCGCAACAGGCCAGGAGAAGCCGCTACCGTCAGCACTGAGCAGAAAACGCCCTTCAATGCCGCCTTTTGCCAGAACTGCCGCGACAATTCCGGATAAAGCGACAAGTGATCCAACCGACAGATCAATGCCACGCGTGATGATGACGAATGTCATACCGACGGCGATTATACCGTAGATGGAAACCTGTCTCAAAATGTTGAACAGATTAAGCGATGACAAAAAACGCGGCTGCAATACCGTGAAGATCACGACAAGGACCAGCAAAAAGACAAGCGGGGCGACGCGGCCAAGAAGAGCAAAAGCCCTAGCACGGGACTGTGCATTTGAAGAGCTCTGGGACATTCGTAATTTCCTTGATACGTATAAACTGAATAACCAGACTTCAGACTCTGGTCATCTTGGCCATGAGTGTTTCGGAGGTGACGCCTGAAGCATCAGCTTCAAAAGTGGAGCGCCCTTCGCAGAGCGTTACGATACGGTGAGAAATTGCCATGATTTCAGGCATGTCGGACGAGATAACGAGGATCGCCACCCCCTGTGCTGCGATCTCACGCAAAAGATCATGAACCTCTTCCTTCGCACCAACATCAATGCCGCGCGTTGGCTCATCAACGATCAGCAATTGCGGCGAACGGGCGATCCATCGTGCAAGAATAACTTTTTGCTGGTTGCCGCCGGACAATGTGATGATGGGTGCTGCAAATCCGGGTGTGCGGATGCCAAGTCTGTTAACGAAGTTCTTGAAAACTGTCTGCTCACGCGAGCGGTCATTGAGAAAGCCTAGCTTTGCAGGCACCGCAGCCGCAATGGCAAAATTTTCCAACACGCTTCTGTCGGGCAATATCGACAAGCCTTTTCGGTCTTCCGAAACATAGCCAATGCCCGCACGAATGGCCTGCTCTGCCGATGATGGTGCGAAGGGCTGGCCGTTTATCGAAATATCGCCACCCCCAATCCGGTCCAAACCAAAGATCATACGAGCAACCTCGGTGCGTCCCGCCCCCACGATGCCTGCAAGACCAACAATTTCACCGGCCTTAACAGAGAAGCTCACATCGGTAACGCTTGCCGCACTTCGCCCCGATGCCCGGCCTGCGAGATTTTTTACTTCAAGTACCGTGTTTCCCGTTGAATTTCTGACGGCTTTACGACCAATCGTGACATCGCGTCCGGCCATTGCCTTGATCAATGCAGAAGTTTCGACATCTGCAACATTGCCTTGCGCCACCATTTTTCCATCACGCAACACCGTAAAGCTATGGCAAAACGCACGGATTTCATCGAGACGATGACTGACATAGAGGATCGCAACGCCTTCTGCAGACAGACGTTGGATGATCCTGCCCAGATGACTCACTTCCTCTGGCGAAAGCGAAGCGGTCGGCTCGTCCATAATCACAACACGCGACTGGCGCGTCAGGGCACGGGCAATTTCAACCAGTTGCTGTTGCGCAATAGAAAGATCGGCAACCCGTGTATTAATCTCAATCGACGTCAGACCAAGTTGTTCAAGGGCAACACGAGATTGCCGGCGCACGCTGCCCCAGTCTACAAGACCGAAACGATTACGCGGCAAATGACCAGCAAAGATTGCTTCCGCAACCGATAGATCGGGAAAAAGTGAAAGCTCCTGCCGGATAACACTTATACCCGCACGATTGGCAGCCAGAGGCTGTGCAAAGTGCACTGGCTTCTGATCAAGCAGAATCTCACCTTCATCTGGCTGATGCACGCCCGACAGGAGATTAATGAGTGTGGATTTGCCCGCACCGTTTTCTCCGAGCAAAGCACGGACTTCGCCATGGTGCAATGACAGCGAAATGCTGTCCAGCACCGTCACACCGAAAAAACGCTTTACAAGAGCCTTCGCCTCCAAAAAAGAGAGACCGGAACGCGTTTCGCGTTCCGGCTTCTTTTGTTCGAGCGGGCTGGGATCTGCCCATGCGATCATTTTTTGATCAGCCCTACGCGCTCTGCCTGATCAAGATTATCTTTGGTGATCGCAACAGGGGCGACAAGAATATCATTGGTTTCCGGCTTCTTGCCTTCGCGGATGAAGTCAACAAGCGTGCGAACTGCGACACGCCCCTGCTGGCCTGGGAACTGATCAACAGTACCTGCCAGCGAACCATTCTTGACTGCGGTCAGTGCATCTTCTGAGCCATCATACCCAAAAATCTGTACCTTACCCTTAAGGTCACGAGCCTCAACGGCCTGTGCCGCACCCAGTGCCATATCGTCGTTTGCCGCAATAATAACCTGCGGAACATCAGACAGGCCCGTCAGAATATTTTCCGTGACGGCAAGTCCTTTGTCGCGGGAGAAATTGGCTGCCTGCTCTGCAAGGAATTTGTATTTATCGCCAGCCGCATCAATAACCTTATGCGCGCCGCCATTACGATCATTTGCAGTCTTATCACCCGGAATACCCTGAAGGTTTACGATAGTTGCGCCTTCTGGAAACAGCTTTACCACTGCCTCTCCCTGCGCTTCCGCACCCTTGAAGTTGTCGGCAGCAACATTTGCCAAAACCTCAGGCACGCCATTGACCGGACGATCAACCGTCACAACGGTGATACCGGCCGCAATGGCCTCCTTGACAACCGGGGCCAACGCATCTGCATCAGCAGGCGCAAGAACGATACCATCGACACCCTGTACGATGGCTGCTTCAATATCAGCAATCTGCTTAGGTGCAGAGAGCTGGCCATCAGCTTTCAAAACCTTCACGCCGCCGATTTTTCCAGCTTCATCTTCAAGCTGATCGGTCAGAAATACGAAATGGGAAAAAGCAAAAGTAAGCGGAGAAACGAAGATCGTTACCTCTGCATCTTTTCCTTTTGGTTCTGCGTGCAGAGGGGCCATTGTGGCACCAAAAAGAGCGACGCTGGAGACGGCGGCGAGAATTGTTTTGCGGATCATTTTCGGAGATTCCAAGGTTTCATTTGCAATCAAGTTAACCGCAATCACAATCGAAAGATGGCTCGCGCTTTTTGTTTTTATGTCACCCTTGAGAAATTAAGTTCGCTTTTAACGCAGCACCAGGCAAAACAATCTAAGAGCACTCCGACAATGCGGGGAGCGATCCTTTCAAATCTATTTTCTTAAGATATTCTAATGACCTACAGCCATTCTCCTGTATCTGATGCCGCGCGCATGAGATCAGAAGACTGGATGTTTAGCGCTCAGTTTAAGTGAGCCTATCGCAATATCTGTCGATGCGGTCCTGACACCGACGTAACTGGTTTCACGCGCATAGGCATATTTTATTCCAAGCTATGCACACCAAAGGACTGTGTGTGCCAGGACAGAAAACATGTCAGATTATCTTGCTTCCCTCTTCTCACTCGACGGAAAAACTGCGCTTATTGCAGGTGGCGCGGGTGCAATCGGCTCGGCAATTTCAGAAGCATTTGCCAAAGCCGGCGCGCACGTGATTGTGCATGATCTGGCTGAGGATCGGCTGAATGCACTTGAAAAGCGCTTTTTCTCCGAAGGGCTGCAGTTCAGTGGCCTTCAGGCTGATCTCAACTCGGCGGAAGCTTGTGATGCGTTGGTTGAACGCGCACGCGAGATCACTGGCCGCATCGATATTCTCGTAAATCTTCAGGGCGCAAATCGTCGTAAGCCCATTGCCGACGTTTCACAGGAAGACTTTGATCTGATTACCTCAGTCAATTTCCGAAGCGTGTATTTCCTTTCCAAAGCCGTACAACCTTTAATGAAAGCGCAGGGCGGCGGAAAAATTCTGCATTTCAGTTCGCTTTCCGCCAATATATCTTTCGATACCATCTCTGTATACGCAGCAACCAAAGCAGCCGTCACGTCGCTCACAAAATCCATGGCGCATGAGTGGGCAGCGGATAATATTCAGGTTAATGCCATTGAGCCAGGATTTGTAAAAACCGAATTCACAAAGCCACTTTGGGACGACGCGTATCGCGGTCGCTGGTTCAGCAACTACATCCCTCTGGGTCGGCTTGCTGTACCAGAAGACCTGATAACGACTGCCCTCAGCCTTGTCGCCCCTGCATCGCAATATATTACCGGTCGTGCGGTTGTGGTTGATGGCGGCGTTCTTTCCGGCGATAGCTGGGTCGAAAATCCTGACAAGCAATCTGTTTACCCATAAAAACGTCAGCGCTTCTCTTTGAATGCCGGAACCAGCATAACGCTCAAGGATACTCCAAAATGTCTCAATGGCTTCTAGAAACTCAGGAGCTTGCAGAACTTCTGCTTAACGAACCCGATGCAGATCGTGTCATTCTCGATACGTCCTGGTATTTGCCAGAAGCCAAAAAATACGCGATCGATGACTTCCGTGAAGGGCACATTCCCGGAGCACGGTTCATTGATCTTACCGAAATCTCAGACCCCGGTTCTCCATATGTAAATATGCTTCCCTCAACTGAGCTTTTTGCATCGGTTGCGGGGCGTCTTAGCATCGGAGCCGATACAGACGTAATAATTTACGACGCCGGTTATGTTTCCTGTCGCCTATGGTGGATGTTTCGAACTTTTGGGCATCAGAAGGTTCGGATACTGAATGGTGGCTGGAGAAAGTGGAAGGCTGAACAGCGTGAGATCGAAACGGGCGACTTTGCTTTGCCTGAGCCAAAAGTATTTCCTGCTGGTATCGTTGAAGGGCGTGTCGCCTCGATTGACGAAGTACGAGCAGCGATAAGTGACGATGCTACCACCATTGTTGATGCCCGCACTGCGGCTCGTTTTGATGGGCTTGAGGGGTCAGGCTACCCCGGTGTTGCCTCTGGCTATATGCCGAAAGCAATCAATACGCCCTGGGCTTTGTTTTTCGATGCGGAAAAGAACTACACATTCATTTCACCGCAACGCTCAGGCGAGATTTTTCGCAATGCTGGTGCTGATCTGACTGGTGCCATCATCACGACTTGCGGATCAGGCGTAACTGCCTGTATTCTCGGCTTTATGATTGAGCAGCTCGGCAACCGCACATGGCGCTTATATGATGGCTCATGGCATGAATGGGGCCAGCAAACAGATACACCAAAACTCATAAAAGAGGTCTGATTCTCTTATCAGTAACAGCTCAGACAACGTCTGTTTTGAGGTTTACTGATAAAATCCTGATCCTGGAAGAAAGCTTCAGATGCACTGCATCTGAAGCTTTTTATATGCTCCGCTGAGCGATCTTCGTGAGGGCTGTCATTTTTAATTATGCGGGTGCTTTCACATCGACGTCATAAAGGGTCGCAATTTCTGCCGCCACGAGTTCCTGAAGCCTCCACAGATTGCGATCCCTGATGCCTTTTTCTTCCAGATGCTTGACGGTGAGATAAAGATACTCCGCACAAGAACCAATGTGGCCACAGGCTCGTGCCAATGTCCGCGCGACTGCTTCGAGTGGCAATCCATTCAACACCCGCTCCCCGCGGGGACCGGCCCAAAAGGTCAACGCCCGTACGGGACCTTCCGGCGTATCAATCCATACCCACCGGATACTTGAAGCATCGCTGATCGAACTGATTTCGCGTCTGATCATGCGCTGAATCTGCGCCAGTCTGTCCTCATCAGAAAGCCGGAAGGAAATACCATTGCAACTGCCACCGTTGCGCAATGCAAGCATCAGTCCCGGCTGAGTTTGGGTGCCGCGCCAGCGTGTGAGGCGAAGACAGAATGACCGATGCCAGCCGTTTAATCTGCCATGCTGCCAATCAACAGCGTCAAAATCAGGCTTCCAGATCAACGAGCCATAAGCAAATACCCATAATGGATCATCAGCGCTTTCAAGATACAGATTTTCCGAAAGTGTCTGCACATCCTGGTCCGTCATTGGAATACGGTTCGGCTCCGGTCCCAGATCCACCTCTGCCCGAATGCTTAGCGAAACCAGCTCACTGGTCAGCGTCATTCTGGATACAAAATCAGTCACGGCACTATTTCCTGTTTATATCATAATGCGACCCGAGTGAAACGAGGGGCGATCTGATCCAATGAGATTGAAACTTGCTCTGACGCGGATTTATACCCTTGAAAGATTGGGGCGTTTAGAACGCAAATATACTGCCATGCTCAAACTGTGAGCGTTGCCTTCGCATCATCAAGCTGACGTAGTCTGGAAAACAATACTTCACGATCAGACAGGTGACGCTCAAACAGCGTAATGAACATTATATTATCGGCAATATGCGGCAGCGGCGCTGATTGAGCTCGCGACAGGCTATCATTTGCAGCATGTTTAGCGGCTTCAACGGCTGCCAGAATTGAGGCAATCGCCCCTTGATCTGATCCGCGTTTATCAGAGCCTGATGATAAAGATTGCTGATGGTCTGACCGAACTTGCATCGTAACCACATCTCCTATCAAAAGCATTTATAATTGAACGATTGATGTCAATTGTAGTCTCTATCGGGATGCGAATACGAGGTACTCAAAGCTACTTAAATATAAAAAGCAGAAATTTCCGTTCTTTGGTGGGTGTCATCGGCAGCAAACAATTGTGCGCTGCGGAAAACATCCGTTTCCTGTTGGATCGGTACAACCTTCTCGACAAATTCGTCAAAACCGCCCAGCGTAAGATGCGGTGCACAGACAGAGCTATCAGCCACATCAGCCTTCACATAGGCATTTATTCCGTTGGCGATAATTTGAGGTGTCACCACCCACTGCTGCCGCAGGGTTATCCCGCTGAAGTGATATCTTAAACTCAGCCTATAGCGCTCTATCAGCTCCTAGCATTTGAGCTGTTAAGCTAGAACGATCGTGTCGTGCTGCACTCGACCTACATTGGGCAGTGGTCAATTACGCGGCAACAGTTACATAGGGGTAAATCTCTTAGCGATTATCGTTTTGACTGCATATCAATGGTAGTAACAATGCCGTTGAATAGCCCGATTATTTATTATCATCTATTGCAGGGAGCTATGGTGATCGTATTACCTGCGCGACGAACGATCTGACTATTATGCCAGGCATCCGCATTTATGCCGATGGCGTTGACGGTCGTGATGTCGTTTGCCGATCGTAAGGAGCCACATGTTGATGCATCACCTAACTCGGGAGCTATTTTCTATTTAAGCATCGTATTACAACCGCTATTTATTTTGCGACGGCACCTAAAACGTTTTCCCGACCGTCTTATCTGAATCCAATCGACTGCGGGTTACAATTGCCCACAGGGTCTGATTACGGTGAGTATATTGCAAGGAATTTGACCTTTTTTTGGATTACGAATTAAACATAGATCTTAGCTCGCAAGCATAAGGTATTGAGGGAAAATATTTAATTTACTACAAATAATTTTGAATTTTTCATTAAAAATATAATATAATATTTATATGTTTTATCTTAATTAAATAATAAAAATTTTATATAAATATATATATTTTACAAAGCGTCCTACTTGCAGAAATAATTTTCCTTAGAAAATTTTTCTATTTCTAAAATTACTAATTATTATAGAAATAAATTTCTTAATTATCGCCTCCTCATTTTATATCCATCATAATATTGTTGAACACCCCCTGATCATTGGCCTTTAGCGCCTTTTGTCATGATTTACATCCTGCCTGCCCTAAAAAAAGGAGTTCCATTATGGTCTCGCGCCAACTTCATATCGGAACTTTTCTCGTTGGAATTCACGCGGGTCATTGGCGAGATGAAGAGACGCCACCGGACGCATGGGCCAACATTCAGTCGTTTATTCGTTTTGCTCAGATCGCAGAACGAGGCAAATTCGATTTCGGATTTATCGCTGACTCAGCATACATTAACAAAGAATCTGCGTGGGCCCTGCTTAGTCGGCTCGAGCCTGTAACGGCGCTATCTGCCCTCGCAACTGTCACCACCCATCTTGGTTTGGCTGCCACCGTCTCCACCTCTTACTCCAATCCGTTTGAGGTCGCACGCCAGTTCGCTTCCTTAGATCAGATAAGCGGTGGACGTGCTGGTTGGAACGTTGTTACTTCCGCTCTTGAGGGCGCCGCTCGGAACTTTGGTGGCGACAAACTCCACAGTCACGAAAAGCGCTACCGAATTGCAAGCGAACACGTTGATGTGGTTAAGGGACTTTGGCAATCTTGGGGAGATGACGCTTTTGTCAGAAACAAGAAAACTGGCCAGTATTTCGACCCGGATAAACTTTTTACACTCAATCATTCGGGTGAGTTCTTCAAAGTTGAAGGACCGTTAAATATAGAACGGTCGCCGCAAGGCCATCCGGTCGTTTTCCAGGCAGGCGCTTCTCCCGCTGGTAAAGCACTCGCTGGACGTCACGCTGACGCAATTTATGCACCATCTCCCGATGATGTGGATAAGGCCCGCGCCGATTATGCTGCTTGGAAACAACTTGCAAAAGATCATGGTCGCAACCCCGATCATCTGCTCGTGTTACCAAATTTTCAGCCGATTGTCGGCGATACGCGCGAAGAGGCTGAAGCGCAGTACGAAAAATCAAACCAGTTTATCGATCTCGACCATTCGTTGCGGATCATCAGCAGATATTTCAATTATTTTGATTTTTCGACTTTGCCCGCAGATGAACCTTTTCCAGATGATATTCTCGATAAAGCAAAAGAGGGTTTCATTTCGATGGCCGAAAAGCTGGTCGAGGGGGCCCGTCGTGACGGACTGTCGCTTGGCGAAGCTGCCATCCGCCATTCCCGTCCTTCAAGGTCATGGGTCGGGTCATCCGTTGAAATTGCGGATAAAATTCAACATCTTTTCGAAACGGATGTCCTTGACGGGTTCGTCATCACCGTAAGCGAGGAAAACCTCTCGCGCTTCGTGGACAAAGTCATCCCCATTCTGCAAGAGCGCGGATTATTCAGAAAAGAATATGAGCACACTACGCTTAGAGGTCACCTCAACCTCCCATTTCCCGAGAATACGAATGTTCACCAGCAGCAGGCTGCCGAATGAGCAAAACTATACAACTCCGTCGATATAAATTGGCTCAGGGCCGTGAAGACGAGTTTGCTAAAGGCTGGTCTTCCCACATTCCCGCTCTGCGTAGAGAAAACGGCTTCACAATAGAGTTTGCACACCTCGATCGAGAGAACTCTGTCTTCACCTGGGCTGTTTCAGTTCGGGGTGATGAAGCGGCGTTTAAGCGGACTGAACAGCAATATTATGATGCCAAGATCAAGGCAGGTCTGGGGAATGGCGATCCCAAAATCCTTCTGCATACCTCCTTCTCTTTCGTTGAACCCCTCCTCCCGGAACGATAGGATAAACAATTATGGCAGGCTTGATTGAAGTCGCTGAGCTGGATCAGACCATTGAGACTGCTGTGTTAATAGAAGCGTCTCTCTCCGACGATATAAAAAGCTCTCTAGATAAATTCGATGCCTCACATCTGCCGGGTGCCTTGTTTGCAGATCGAAATATCTGGGCTCGAGATCCAGAGATTGGTGAAGGTCGCAACCCTTTACCAAAACAGGAGAAGCTTCAGGAGGACGTTCGAACACTGGGGCTATCACTTGATAGTGAGATTGTTCTCTACGATCGCTTTAAAAATGTTTACGCGACGAGGGCAGCTTGGGTACTGCAAAATGCCGGTTTCAAAAATGTTCGTGTTTTGAATGGCGGTTACAATTTATGGATAAGCCAGATCGGAAAAACAGAGAGCGGGAAAACTGTTGCCTCTGCACCGTCCAAAGTTACGATCGAGTGGGGTCTCTTACCAAAAATTGAAGCAGAAGACGCCCTTGCGTTTCCTGAGAATGGCATTCTTATTGATGCTCGAAACGCCGACCGGTATGCCGGTGTGCCAGATCCAAAAGATCCACGCTCTGGCCATATCCCGGGAGCAAGAAACCTGCCGTGGGAAACGCTTTACGATGCCAGTGGTCGTTTTCATGAGGCCGAAAAACTTAGATTAGTTTTCGCTGACCTTGGCGTAACAGGCGATCAGCCAATAGCTGCTTATTGCGGTTCGGGTATTTCCGCAACTTACATAATCACTGCACTAGAGCGTGCCGGTTTGAGTACCGCAGCTCTGTATCCGGGCTCTTGGAGTGAATGGGGCGCAAACCCTAAGTTACCGATCAGCACGGAACAGAACAGATGAGCAGTGCGCTCAAAGGAAAGGCGATATTGGTGACCGGTGCCGGACGTGGCATCGGTGCTGCCGCAGCAAAGTTGTTCGCGAATGAAGGGGCAGATGTCTTTCTCGCATCTCGAACGCCATCAGATCTTACCGCATTGTCACATCAGCTTTCAAAAAGCGGAAATAAAATTGGATGGAGCCAAGCCGATGTTTCGAAACCGAACGCGGTTGAGACTTTGGTATCGGAAGCTGTCGCTGCATTAGGACGGTTAGATGGCGCCTTCGCCTGTGCTGGACGCGGCTCTTCAGGGAGTGGATCTGTTATCGATATAGACGAGCTGGAATACGGTCAAACATTTGATGCCAATACCCGCTCCGCGTGGGCAACAGTCAAGCATGTCGGAAACTACCTGCGAACGGCCAATCGCAATGGCTCGATCGTAACAACAAGTTCTATCGCTTCTACCATGACGGCCAGTCAGGCTGGGCTATATGCAGCATCAAAACATGCTGTCGATCGATTGACGCAGCTCGCGGCCCGTGAACTAGGCCCTTTTGGAATTCGCGTTAACACGCTTGCGCCAGGAGCAACGCGCACGGACATGGTTGAGAGATGGGAAGCGAACAAGCCCGGAATAATCGAAACGATTAGCCGAACCACGCCGCTTGGACGGCTTGCTGAACCAGAAGAAATTGCGGAAGCCGCACTTTGGCTTTTGAGTGACCGATCCTCTTACGTCAGTGGTGCTTTCCTGCTCGTTGACGGCGCACGCAGTGTATGACGGCATAAATGGAGACAATAATGGCAAGCCCGTTGATACATGTCCGTGTTAGCGAGAAGATTTTTTCCGCCAAAGAACGACGGGTCACAGCGCTCAAGAACATCGCGCTCGATATTGTGTCGGGGGAATTTGTGCTTCTCATCGGCCCATCAGGCTGCGGTAAAAGCACATTGCTACGCCTGATCGCTGGCCTTGATACCGAGTATAATGGCCGTGTCGAAGTCCGCGGACATAAAATCGCCGGTCCAGGCACTGATCGCGGCGTAGTTTTTCAAGAGCCTCGCTTGTTTCCCTGGCTAGACGTTAGCGAAAACATCAGCGCCGGGTTCAATAGCAATGCTGCTGAAACCCGGCAGCGCGTTTCTGAGCTGATCAAACTGGTCCGCCTGACAGGCTTTGAAAAAGCCTATCCAAAACAATTATCTGGTGGCATGGCGCAACGCACCGCCATCGCGAGAGCGTTATATCGTAATCCCGGAATATTGTTGCTGGATGAACCATTCAGTGCGCTTGACGCTTTCACCCGGGCCCATCTGCAGACTGCGCTGTTGGATGTCTGGAAGCAACGAAGAACCACATCAATTTTTGTCACGCACGACATTGATGAAGCGGTGATGCTCGCCACGAAAATAGTGGTCATGGACGCACGCCCGGGCACTATTCGAAATATCATTCCAGTTGATCTGCCATACCCGCGAAATCGTTTGAGCAGCGAATTTGAGCGCAAACGCCACGAGGTGCTCGCAGAACTACAGCACGCTTACAATATCTCGCAGGAGGTAGAGGCATGAGTGCGGATATTTCTTTTACAAAACTGAGAGCTTACTCCCGCCCTGTCTTTCCAGTAAAGCGTGTTCGGAAAGTCGTTACAGCGTTTGCGTTAGGCATATTATTACCCTTGGTGCTGGTCATTGTCTGGGAGTATCTAAGCGTTCATCGTCTTATCTCCCCAATCCTGTTTCCTGCACCGTCGCGAATTTTAAGCAATCTTGTCGCATTAATCGGAAACGGAAAACTGCTTGGTCACTCAGCGACCAGTGTTAATCTGCAGCTACAAGGGATGTTGTTCGGCACGCTGGCTGGGATATCTATCGGGATAATTCTTGGACTATGGAACCGCGCTGAAGAGACCGTCGAGACCAGCCTCATTATCATGCAGGCAATACCCACAATGGCGATCATTCCACTTTTGATCCTTTGGCTGGACGGAGGACAGTTAACTCGAGTTCTGGTTGTGAGCTATTCAGTTTTCTTCCCAGTGTATCTCGCAACCAACTCCGCTGTTCGGCAGGTGGATCGCAAACTGGTCGAAGTGGGACGCTGCTTTAGCTACACGCGTTGGCAGAAACTAAAAAGAATAATTTTACCTTCTGCTCTGCCTCAAATTTTCATTGGAATTCGACAATCCCTCAAAATGGGATGGGTCGGCGTGGTTGCGGCAGAAATGCTCATTGCAGCGGATTCCGGTATCTACTTTATGATGATGGAAGCCCGCTCTTTTGGCCAAACTGCAGTTGTTTACATTGGCTTGATTACATTCGCAGTTTTAGGGTTGGCAAGCGATGTGCTTGTGACGCTTATCGAAAAATTGCTGATGCCTTGGCAAAGCCGAAACAAGGCTGGAGCATAAGCTTATGGCGACCGATAAAAAGCGTGTGCTTCGTCGTTGGCTTTTGCCCGCGCTTATTCTCATTATCTGGCAATTGGCGGGTAGTTTTGGCTTACTGGACCCAATGGTTCTTCCTGCTCCTGTCGAAGTGCTACAAGAATGCGCCCGTATGGCATTAAGCGGAGAACTGTTTGTTCACCTTGGAACCAGCAGCTATCGTGTTCTGGTTGGTTTTGCTGTTGCCACTTTCGCCGGTTGCATCGTTGGGCTGCTTGTCGCGAAAAGCTCTTTGTTACAACGTCTTTTTGATCCCTCTATGCAAGCGCTGCGCCTTACACCCGTGGTGGCCGCTGCACCTTTGTTAATCCTTTGGTTTGGTTTCGGCGAAGCAAGTAAAATCGCAATCATCGCCGCGATGGCATTGTTTCCCATGTATCTGGCAGCTCTTGCAGCCGTTCGAGCAATAGACCCGCAACTTCAGGAAGTTGTTCGGGTGCTGCAACCATCGATGATTTGGACATTAAAGAACTTCTATCTTCCTGCCGCCATTCCCTCTCTTCTTTCTGGTGCGCGCTATTCAATGATGATTGCCTGGTTATCTCTTGCAGTTGCTGAACTGATCGGGACCGACCGAGGTATAGGGCATCTCGTTCTAGCAGGAAACGCGCACAAAAATCTCAGCCTACTTTTTGTCGGCGTCTTACTTTTCGCGATAGCGGGAAAGATTGCGGACGGCTTGTTGGTCTTGTTTGAACGTAGAGCAACGGCCTGGGCAGACACGCATCTTTCTCCTCAACAGTAATTTACCCCAAGGAAATATCTTATGTCACGTCGCCTGTACTCCGCTCTGCGCAATGTCCTTCTGATCGGAAGCTTAATCGCTGCAAACGGAGCATCCGCAGATACGCTTCGCTACGGACACGTTAATTCGAGTTATGCGAACCCCCTTGATGAGATCGGATGGGGCCTTCATCGTGGTATTGTGCAAGCGGAACTGTCAAAAATCGGCATTGATGAAATCACATACTCGGTCGGCATGGTTGGTCCCGATCTTAATGACGCGTTGAACTCTGGGAGCCTCGACGTCGTCACTTATGGTGACGGCCCAGCGATCGTCGCTCGGTCTATTGGCACACCAACTCGGCTTATTGATTTTTCGTCTGTTTCCCGCCAGTCCATCATCGTAACGCGGCCTGATTGGCCCGATGATCTTCAACAGCTTGATGGTAAAAAAATCGCTGTAGTTATTGGTTCAACAATGCATCGGCAAGCAGAAGAATTTCTTGCAAAACAAGGTGTAAAGCCGAACTTTGTATCGGGAGGAAATGACTTGTCGCTTCTGAGAAGTGGCTCAGTTGATGCGATCGCAACATGGCCGTACGGTGCACAAATCAATCTGCTGATCGACGAAGGCTACAAGGTCGTTTGGAACAGCGTAGATCATCAAGGCTTTAACTGGACTTTGCTAACGGTCGCGACAGATGACTTTCTGGCGAAACATCCAGACCTTCCGTTAGCTTGGAGCAAGGCTCGTCTCGCCGCATTAGAAGATATTCGAAACAACGAAGACGATTTTTATGCGTGGTTTGCTGAACAAACCAAAGTTGATCCAGCATTGGCACGAAAGCTTTATCCTCTCGACCAAATTTCCAAAGGCACATCAGAAGAAAACCAGGAGGGTGTAGCTCTTCTTCAGTCAGCACTCGAAATTCTGACCCGAAACGGGCGTATCGCTGAAAGCTTTGATGTTAACGAATGGATTGCCAGATAAAAAGCCATGACCAACTTAGCCGAATTAGCAGGACAGCGAGCCATTATAGTCGGCGGAAGCCGAGGCATTGGTTTGGCCATTGCCCGCCATCTTAGCAAACAGAGTGTGCGTGTTACTATAGCCGCACGTGATACTGAACGCTTATCAGCCGCGCGTGCAGAACTATCAAGTGATGGACTTGACGTTGATATCGCAAGCCTCGATATCCGTGATCCTATCTCCGTGCAAGAAAGCTTGGAGCGTTCGATAGCAAAGCTTGGCGGTGTTGAAATACTTATAAACACCGCTGCCATACCTGCAGATCAAATAAAACGCCTGCCTTTGGAAGAGTTTGACGAAGCGGATTTGAGAGCGCAATTAGAGACGAAGCTATTTGGATTTCTAAGGACAATCCGGGCTGTAGCGCCGTACATGAAGAAAAATGGCTATGGCCGGATTGTAAATATCGGCGGGCAAAGTGCATTTCAAACCGGGTCTGTTTCGGCAACGGTGCGTAGTCTGGCGTTACAAGGCCTAACATCTAATCTTGCAGATGAGCTTGGTCCGTTTGGGATTACGGTGAATGTTGTTCACCCCGGTTTCACAGTCACCGAACGGACACCTGAAATCGCGTCGAAGCAAAGCGGGAAAGAAGGAATTACTCCAGATAAGGTTTTGGAAAAAATTGCATTGCAGAACAGAAACCAACGCCTAAATACGGCTGATGAGATCGCATCCTTTGTTTCATATGTCGCGAGTCCGCTGGGCGTCGTTGTTAACGGCGAAAGTATCTATGCCGGTGGAGGGTTAAGAGGGCGAGCCGGCTAGAAGATATTGAGGAATTGAGGCTGTCAGAATTATATGATGGCGATGTGTATCGTTTCAGACTGGTGATAAACTGGCTCTATAAGCGGACATCTATCGGGTGTTCGCTCGGGAATTACTGCAGTTTTCATGTAGAACTCTCTCAACATATCGATAATCATATGTCAGCCAGACAATATTGAATTTGCCCGGCGGATTTTGGTACTTTGACTGTTTGTTTTTGCGTCAACAACTTTAGACGGTTTCAAGGGTTTCCAAGAGCTATCAGACTCCGGTTTGGAGCGTTAAATATCTGCACGCACGTTCTGCTTCTGCGTGCCGAGGCTTCAATGCCCATTTCGACAACATCGCCAGCCTTGAGATAACACGGCGGCTTCGTGCCCATGCCGACGCCGGGAGGTGTTCCAGTGGAAATGATATCGCCCTGTTGCAATAACATGAACTGCTACAGGTAAGAAACCAGATGACGCACGCCATAGACCATGCTCTTAGTCGAGCCGCTCTGCATGGTCTCGCCATTGACCTTGAGCCACAGGTTCTGTCCCAAATTTTCACATCTGCTGAACTATGTCACCAAGGGCGTGCGTAATTGATTGGAGTGAGCAGAGGTGATAGTTGATTTCAAAAGGGGCTTATTTCCGCAACAGTGTCATCCTTTATACTGTTTTCTTTAACGTCCGTTATTCGGCTTCCTATCGTGACCTTCAGGAAATTATGGCTGAAGGCGGCGTAGAGATTGACCGTGCGACATTGAACCTGTGGGTTTTTCGATACGCACCGCACATCGCGGCTCAGGCACAGATACGCAAACGCCCAACACCCGGCTCATGGCGAGTTGACGAGACCTATATAAAGATCAAAGGCAAATGGACTTATCTGTATCGGGCGGTTGATCGTGACGGGCAGACCTTGGAGTTCATGCTCAGTGAGCAGCGAAATCTCAGCGCTGCACGGCGTTTCTTAAGAATGCCATCGCAAGCAGCGCTGTTCCAGTGTTCCACACAAGATCGTCATTGATAAAAGGGGGTCAATTTATCTGTCGCGCAGGCTGTAAACAATATCCTCAACATCACTGGCACGGGTAAGTTGACTGAAATTCTACAGGTCAAATACCTGAATAATATCCTTGGCAAGATCATCGTTTCATCAAGCGGATCACCAACCCCATGTTTGGCTTCAACGCTTTTCATTCAACCTCAGCAACGATTGCGGGCATCGAAGTTGGGCGTTGATCCGTAAAAGCCAATTCACAAATGACAATCGTTCTCCATTTGAGGTCTTTGCGGAGCTCGCAGTATAATTGCGCTCAGAAATAAGACCGCATTTAACCTACTAAAAAATTTGCGACGTGACCCTGTAGTTCTGCCCGTTTGTCGCTTTCGATAGCGTTCTTCTTCGCCTTCTCACGCGGGAGCCGCTGATCTTGGCCGTAATAGATGGTCCATTAGCAACCGTGACGGATGTTTGGCTTTGTGATCCAGGACGATACGGATAATGCTGACAGACTTCAGGAAAGAGGTTGTTCGTTGGTCTAGCCACAATAGCCCCACTTTTTCGGAAGTTAGAGCTTTCCGCAAACCCTGTGCGGCTCAATTTAGTCTTTTAGAAGAGTGTTCACTATACCTTGGAAAGCTTACGTTCCGGATCTAAGAATGGCATTGCCACAACTTCTGCTTCGAGAACATTGTCTCCAGCTTCTACGAGAACGTGAGCGCCGAGCTCTGCATGACCGTTTATCAAAGCCATAGCAATGGGATAGCCAAGCTCTGGCGAACCTGTCGCCGATGTTACCTTGCCCAGTTCCCGACTGCCCAGACGAACGACGTCGCCAATCAACGGAATTTCGTCGCCGGAAAAACGCAGCCCAATGAAGCTTCGCGTTGGTTTTTGCTTCTTGGCAGCGAGCAGAACCTCACCAGCGCGCCAAGGTGCCTTGGTTTCGCTGATCATCCAGGCAAGGCCAACCTCTACCGGATTGTGTTGCCAATCAAAATCCTGTCCGAAGTTGAGGATAGAAGCTTCAACGCGGCGGATGCCCAGCGAGCGGCTACCACAAAGCTTGCCACCAGCTACTTCAACAACCGCACGAAGCGCTTCAAAAAACTTAGCGCCCGCCTCGACCGAAACATAGATGTCGTAACCCAGTTCAGCCGTATATCCGGTACGCGAGATAGTCACTTCCGTACCGCAGACCTCGGAGACGAGTAAACCGTAGAACGGCACTGTCGAGAGATCGCCCTGGGTCACACTCTGAAGGATTTCACGCGACTTTGGCCCCTGAATGGATGCGACATGAAGGCGGTCGTTAAAACTTTCGATTTTCACGTTACGACCGACGCTGTTGGCATAGAGCCATTCCTCGGCACTGCCCGGCCCGCCGATCCACCAGAGACGTTCATCGGAAAACTTCGCAATGATACCATCTTCAACAATACCGCCATGATCATGACAAAGCACAGAATAATAGCACATTCCGTTTTTCATCTTGCGGGCGTCACGTGGATTAAGTGCGTCCACCAGCGCCAAGGCGTCGGGACCAGTGATTTCCAAGACTTCTTCACCCGTCACATCCAGAAGCCCGGCGACATTACGGATCGCCCAGTATTCTTCGACAGGGTCGGTGAAATAGTCAGGTTTCAGATACGTATTGTGCAGCTTGAAATTGGCTGCAAAGCGTTCGACTGTGGGGTAAAACGCCGTGCGCTTCAACCCGCTTTTACCGCGGATGGGAGTATCTACATAGGGAGGCACACCAACAACAGAGGTGAAAGTGAAGGGTGAGAAACGCTGATCGGTGCGGGATTTCATGAGTTTCTAACTTGGTCTGTCGAAGAGGCTTTAGGCCCGTCGAATGGTTAAATCTGCCTGGCCTGATTTCGCCAAAACGGCTTTTTAAAAATCACTACCTCTGGTCACAAGATACTTGCAGGGATACGACTATTATGTCAATTATTGAAACAGAATTTTACATATCAGAACTTTGCAAGGTTTTAGAAACGCCATTACCTGTCATGCGATCTGTCAGAAAAAAATTCTAATAGAGCAATCTGACAAGTTTTTTGCTTTCTGATCCGAGGTCAATTCTGTCTCAGCGCCAGCCAAATTGCGGAAGTTTTCCATCAGCCAGCCATGATTACAACGCTCTTAATTCCAAGGCGCTTTCTCGAAGGTTTAATATGAGTCTAGCAACGCGTTTCCAAAACAAAACCGTCATCGTTTCCGGTGGGGCCGACGGCATGGGTGCGGCGTGCGTGCGCCAGCTCGCCTATGAGGGTGCAAAAGTGTTTGCGCTGGATGTCAAAGCGGACCTCGCCGAACAATTGGCGGGAGAACTGCGAGCGCAAGGCGGCGACGTAACGGCAATTGCAGCCGATGTCATGGACGAAGTGCAGCTCGAAGCGGCAATTGCGAAAGCCATTGAAAGTGCAGATGGTCAGGTTGATGCACTGATTAATATTGCGGGTGGTAGTGCGGCTGGCCTCATCTCCGAAATTGATCTGAACACCTGGGACCGTCTCTATCGCCTCAATGTGCGCTCCACATTAATAGCCTGCCGCTCCGTTATCCCCGCGATGAGGACTCAGCGCAAAGGCGCGATCGTTACCATGGCATCAATATCGGGCCTGCGTGGCGACCCGGAATGGGCAGCGTATAATGCGTCGAAAGCCGCCATCATCTCGCTCACTCAATCGCTTGCATGGGAGGAAGGCCGTTATGGTATTCGCGTCAATGTAATCTGCCCCGGCCCCGTCGCATCGGAACGCATGCTGGCCACCATCTCTGCCGAAGAGCTTGCAGAATACAATAACGCGACGGCGCTTGGCCGTATTGGACGGGCGGACGAACTGGCAGAAGCCATCCTGTTTCTGGTATCAGACCAGTCCTCATTCGTTACGGGCGCATCGCTTGTTGCCGATGGCGGACTGACGGCGACCACCGCCCAGCCAACCGCATTTGGGCGCAAGCTTAAAGCTGGCCTCATTCCGGAAAGCTGACATTTCAGGAGAAGCGCCGTGCAGGAGCTGACCTTCGATTATATCATCATCGGCGGCGGCGGCGCAGGTGCCGTGCTTGCACGCCGACTTGCAGACCAGACCAATGCCAGCGTTGCCCTGCTGGAGGCTGGGCCAAACGATGAGGGCTTGGATGCGATACACCATCTTGGACGTTTCCACGAGCTAGACGCCAGCTCGATTTCACGTCCTGTGCCCGTGATGCTGCCCGAAACTCGCCTTGCAAAATATACGATGCCGACAAGCCGGGTGCTCGGTGGTTCAACCTCGCGCAACACTTCGATCTGGTTCCGCCCACCGGAGTCCGATTTTGCCGACTGGGAAGCAAAAGGTGCAAAAGGCTGGGGAGCTGTTGCGGTCAATGCGCATTTCGATGCGCTGGAATGCCATGTTCACATCGAAACGCAGGTGCCTGACTTTGCCAGCCACCGTCTCATGTGGCAAACTGCACTTGAAAGCGGCTACGAACCCGTGAATTTTGCCAAGCCGTTTGGCGCAGGCATCGGTCACTATCGGATGAGCAAAACCGGCGTGATGCGCCAGTCTAGTTCAGTTGCCTATCTGCATCCTGCGAACACACGACCGAAAAATTTGACCGTCTTCACTGAAACAGAAGTGAAGCGCCTTATTATCGATGACAACAAATGCGTTACAGGCGTGGAGACCAATCGCGGTATTTTCAAAGCTGCTGCTGAAGTCATTCTCTCGGCCGGTGCAATCGACACACCAAAGCTGCTCATGCTTTCCGGTATAGGATCGGCAAATGACCTGACCCAGCATGGCATCACACCGATTGTCGACTTGCCTGGCGTTGGTCGCCACCTGCTTGATCATCCCGCCGCATGCGTCAATCTCGAAAGCCGCCTGCCATTAGAGCGCGACCCATTTTGGAACTATGTCGGCGTTCTTTTCGCCACAGCGGCAGAAACCGGCGCTTGGCCGGATATCGAAATCCAGCTTGGACCGGAACTTTACGTTAAGCAGACACGCGCTGCCGGATACCCGGAAACGCCTTATGGTTTTACCGCCTATATGAGCGTCAACCGTGCACGAAGTGAAGGATCCGTCACGCTTGCATCAAGCGATCCCGCCGCACACCCAATCGTTGACACCAATTATTATAGTGATCGTGATGGCTATGACATGCGCGTGATGGTGGAAAGCGTGAAACTGGTACGGCGAATGTTCAACACACCCACATTGGACAACTGGCGTGGGCAGGAACTTGCCCCCGGTAATAGTCGGCAAAGCGATGAAGAAATCGCCGCCTATCTGCGTGATACGACCCTCACTGGCTATCATCCGGCAGGTACTTGCCGCATGGGTGCGGTTGACGACGTTATAACCGTTGTGGGCCCGGATCTGCGTGTGAAAGGCACCTCGAATCTGCGCGTTGCTGATGCCTCCGTCATGCCATCGATGGTTTCGGTAAATATAGCCGCAACATGCATGATGATCGGGCATTTCGCGGCAGCGAGAATAACAGAATAAATTCTCTCACTCAGCGTCTAAATTTGGCAAAGCAATCTCACGGTCGCATTCGCACTTTGTCGAATAATGGAATATTGTTTTGTTTATTGGAACAATTAACAAGCGCCGCCACAGCATCTGACGTGAGCGCACAATTGAGGCAATGGCAGGATGACTGGATCCGAAAACAAAACAATTAGCGGGATAAACCGTCGCGGCCTGCTCAAAGGCGCGGCGCTTCTCGGAGCTGGCCTCGCAACAAGCGGCATCTGGCTCCCAGGAACAACTTGGGCAGCTGCGGCTAAGAAAGGTGGCACCCTCAAGGCTGGCATCTCGCATGGTGCAACGACTGACTCGACCGTTCCCGGCACTTATTCCCACGGCTTTGCCATCCTTCTCTCCTACACTGTCCACGGCAAACTGACCGTCGTTGGCCCGGACAACAAGCTGCAAGGCGATCTCGCTGAAAGCTGGGAAGCTGCCGAAGGTGCGAAGCAATGGACTTTTAAGCTGCGTGATGCAGAATTTCATAATGGTCAGAAGGTTAAACCTGCGGATGTGATCGCTTCAATCAACTTCCACCGTGGAGATAAAAGCAGCTCGGCTGCCAAGTCGACCGTTGGCAACATAAAAGACATCAAGGCCGACGGCGACGATACCGTAATTTTCGTCCTGGAAAACGGGGATGCAGATTTTCCTTATATCCTGACCGACTATCAACTTGCCATTGGCAATGCAGATGCAGACGGCAAGATTGACTGGGAAGATGACGGTCGTCGCGCCGGGCCTTATCGCCTCACGCATTTCGAGCCGGGCGTGCGCTCCGTCTTTGAAAAAGCAGACAATTACTGGAACCCGAATGTTGGTCATGTGACAGCAGCGGAAGTGCTCAACATCAGCGATCCAACAGCCCGCCAGAATGCGCTTTTAAGTGGTGCCGTAGATGTGATCGATCGTCCAGACCTTCGCACCTTGCCGATGTTACAGCGCGCGCCGAACCTGACGGTGGAAGAAGCACCCGGCTTCCGCTTCCACGGTTTCACGGCCTGGACGGACACGGCACCCTTCGACAATAACGATTTTCGCCTGGCGCTTAAATATGGCATCGACCGCGATGCACTTCTCGATGTTGCGTTGCAGGGCCACGGCATCCTCGGCAATGATCATCCGATCACGCCTTCCTATCGCTACTATAATGACAGTATTCCACAACGTTCATATGATCCGGACAAGGCAAAGTTCCATCTTAATAAATCCGGTGTTGGTTCCTTAACGCTCGATCTTTCGACGTCAGTTGCAGCCTATGCGGCGGCAGTGGATGCGGCTGCGCTCTATCAGTCAAACCTTGCGCCTGTTGGCATCAACATCAATATCATCAATGAACCTGCCGACAGCTATTGGTCAAACGTCTGGCTCAAGAAGCCGTTTATGGCCAATGACTGGGGTGGCAGGCCGACGGAAGACCAGATATTCTCGGTGGCATTCAAATCCGGTGCACCGTGGAACGATACCCATCTGAACAATGAACGCTTCGAGAAGCTTCTTGTTGAAGCTCGCGCCGAGCTTGATGAAGCCAGGCGTAAGGAGCTTTACGGCGAAATACAGCAGATCGTTCATGATGAAGGCGGCTCGATCACACCGATCATTCCAAACAATGTATGGGCATTCAACAAGCGTATTGCGCATGATGAAAACATCTCGCGCGCGTGGGAACTTGACGGTTGGCAGTTCATCAATCGCTGGTGGGTTAACGCTTAACTTCTGCTTAAACACAATCCGGAGTGGCTTCTGCCGCTCTGGAGCCCAAGCATCTTCAGCAAAAATACGAAACGGTTATGCGTTAGATAACGCCAAAAATAGAGTGGTTCCAATGGCTCAAATTCATAAGAGCCGCTCCAATACGGAAAATGAATGCTTGAAACTTCAACCTTATCGACGCGCACCAACAGCAGAGGGAATGCCCGTATGCTGGTTCTGCGCATGTTGGGTGTCCGGCTGGGGCTTGGTGTTCTGACACTGGCGGTAACTTCGCTCATCATTTTCCTTACTGTCACGGCCCTTCCCGGCGATTTCGCCCGTGCTTCTCTCGGGCGCTCCGCAACCCCTGAAACCGTTGCTGCATTCCAACACGATCTGGGCCTAGATCGCCCGCTGCAAGAGCGTTACATCAACTGGATTAGCAGCTCTTTGCACGGAGATCTCGGCCTTTCATTAAGTTCCAAACCCGGTCACCCTCGCCCGGTTACCGAAATGATCGGCCCTCGCCTTTGGAACACAATGCTGCTGGCAATCCTTGCAGCTATTATTGCTGTGCCCGTATCTCTTGGTCTGGGCATTCTTATGGCTTTGTGGCGGGGAAGCTGGTTTGATCGGACAGTCAGCGCTGCTAGCCTGATTGTGGTTTCATTTCCGGAATTCTTCATCGCCTATATATTGACCTATCTCGTGTTCTCCAAAGACACATTTATCAACTCCAGTCTCGCGCAGATGCTCCCGACATGGTTGAGCGGCATGATACAGGGAGGTCTGAGCATTATACCAAGCTTTCCGACCATTGCCGTGGTCGATCCGTCAACGAGTTTTATAGATCAGATATGGCGATTGAGCCTGCCAGCACTTACGCTGATGTTGGTCATTTCTGCACATATCATCCGCATGACGCGAGCAGTACTGATTTCAGTTCTTGCAAGTCCCTATATCGAAATGGCGCGGCTGAAAGGGCTTCCACCAATTCGCATCGTTGCGCGTCACGCGATGCGAAATGCGTGGGGGCCCATCTCGACAGTTATTGCCCTCAATCTCGCCTATCTTATTGCTGGTGTGGTTATGGTGGAGGTGGTTTTCGTCTATCCAGGTATAGGCCAGCTTATGGTTGACGCGGTTAAAGCGCGCGATATTCCGGTCGTTCAGGCCTGTGCGCTGATATTTGCCGCTACTTATATTCTGCTCAATCTTATGGCTGATATTATCGGCATTCTGACCAATCCGAGGCTTCTTCATGCGCGCTAAAACTACTAAGCCTCGCATTGATACCATGGGTCTGTCTGGAGCGACCATCTTCGGTATTGTTATCATTGCCACCTATGCAATGGTAACGGTCTTCGCGCCAATCCTTGCGCCTTTCGGTGAGGCGCAAATTGTTGCACGCCCCTATCAGTCGTGGGCCGCACCTTATTATCTTGGCACTGATCAGCTTGGCCGCGATCTTTTGAGCCGTCTGATTTACGGCGCGCGCAACACGATCAGTATTGCGCTGGCAACGACGATGCTGGCTTTCGTAATTGGGCTTGCCTTAGGCCTTATAGCTGCCCTTCGCGGTGGATGGGTCGATAATGTTCTTTCGCGTATCGCCGACATTCTGCTCTCCATGCCGCAGCTCATCTTTGCATTGTTGTTGCTCACGGTATTTGGCTCAACTCCGGTCAACCTGATCCTCATTATCGCGCTGCTCGATTCAACGCGCGTCATGCGCGTGGTGCGTGCATCTGCCCGCGACGTCATGGTGCAGGATTTCATTGAAGCCGCAAAACTCAGAGGCGACAGTGCTTTCTGGGTCATGCGGCGCGAACTGCTGCCTAATATACTGCCTCCGGTGATCGCGGAATTTGGCCTACGCTTTTGTTTTGTGTTTCTGGCCATTTCCGGCTTGTCATTCCTCGGCCTCGGCATCCAGCCCCCCACGGCTGATCTCGGCTCGATGGTACGTGAAAATGCGGGACTGATTGCTTACGGCGATATAACGCCGATCCTGCCAGCAGCTGTCATCGCGCTTCTTGCCGTCGCAGTCAATTTCGTTGCCGATGCCTATCTGGAACATATCAGCGGGGCGCGTCACGATGGCTGATCCAGTTCTCTCCATTCGCAATCTCGTTATTGAAGGCAAGAACCGAGACGGTCGCACGACAATTCTCAAAGGCATTGACCTTACACTGGCGCGGGGAGAAATCATGGGGCTGGTCGGGGAATCCGGTTCCGGCAAGTCTACACTTGGCCTGTCTGCTCTTGGTTATGTGAGGTCCGGTTGCACGATCTGCGAAGGCAGTATCGAATTTGATGGCACGTCATTGCTGGATTTGCCCAAATCTCAATTGCGGAAGCTTCGTGGGCATCGCATTGCGTATGTCGCACAAAGCGCCGCCGCTTATTTCAATCCCGGCTTTCGTCTGATCGACCAGACGATTGAAACTTCTGTTATGCAAGGCATCTCGGATCGCAATACGGC
>Ga0213829_1000085_pt1 | contig 130746 bp, 107 predicted proteins | sample MC6MC0896MG_FD_180665 | JGI IMG/M metagenome (GOLD analysis project Ga0213829, IMG submission 180665) | Enriched soil aggregate microbial communities from Iowa State University, Ames, United States - MC6-MC0896-MG | ecosystem: Environmental > Terrestrial > Soil > Unclassified | place: USA...
TCGCGCCGATGATAGTGGACGGACGTCTGTGAAAGTAGGTCATCGTCAGGCTTTTATTGCTCAAAACCCCGCAGGTTTCCCCTGCGGGGTTTTGTCTTTGTGGCGGTGCGCACAAGCCGATACCGTCTGGATATCGTTCGAATAAAGAAACCCCTCGCGGCTGGCGCCGCGAGGGGTTTTTGTTTTGTTGGTGAGATATAAGCGCGCGCTGCGCCGGATTATCGGTGCAGCGTGTTCGTTAGAGTGGGCCGCGGGATAGACCAACGTATTCCTGGCGGTCAATGCCATGGCGTTGGAGCTTGTCGTAGAACGTCTTGCGGGGAATGCCTAGGGTGTCGAGGGTGGCCTTGATGTCGCCGCGGTGGGCAGTGAGGGCATCGCGGATGATTTGAGCTTCGACCTGTTCCATGCGTTCGGGGAGGCTGAGCGAGCCGGCTTGCGCTGGGGTGGGTTCGGGTGCCGTGCCGTTGAGGACGCCGAGCACGAAGCGTTCTGCGAAGTGCGCGAGTTCGCGCACGTTGCCCGGCCAATCGTGCGTCATGAGGTGTTGGCGGATCGAGGCGGGCATGTCGGGGATGTCGCGCTGGAAGCGGCGCGAGGCGTGGCCGAGGTAGTGGGCGAAGAGCAGCGGGATGTCTTCGCGGCGTTCCCGCAGGGGGGGAAGGCGGATCGTGACGACGTTCAGGCGGTAGAACAGATCTTCGCGAAACTTGGCGCGGATGGCGGGGCTGCCCAAATCTTCTTTGGTCGCCGCGACAACGCGTAGGTCGAGGTTGCGGACTTCGTTGCTGCCGAGCGGGGTGATCTGGCGTGATTCAAGCACGCGCAGCAGCTTGACCTGGACGGCGAGCGGCATGCTTTCGATCTCGTCGAGGAACAGTGTGCCGCCGCTGGCATGTTCGATGCGGCCGATGCGTTTCTTTTGTGCACCGGTGAAAGCGCCCGGTTCGTGGCCAAAGAGTTCGCTTTCAATGACGCTTTCCGGCAGGGCGCCGCAGTTGATGGCGACCAGCGCGCGGTGCCGGCGGCGGCTTAGCCGGTGCAGCGCGGTGGCCACGACTTCCTTGCCGGTGCCGGTTTCGCCTTCGACGAGCACATCGACATCCGCGTCCGCAATGTGGCGCAAGGTTTGCTTGATGCGCTGCATGGCGGGTGTCGTGCCGATAAACGGCACTTCGTCGGCTTCGACGGTGAATGCGGCTTCTCGGAGACGGCGGTTTTCGAGGACCAGGCGCCGCATTTCGGCGGCATGGCTGATGGCGGCGACCAGGCGGTCGGCGGGATAGGGCTTGGACAGGAAGTCATACGCGCCTTCCCGCATGCACTGAACCGCGGTGGCGATGTCGCCGTGGCCGGTGATCAGGATGACCGGGATATCAGGGTCGATGGCCCGCACCCGTTGGAAGAGTTCGAGTCCGTCGATATCCGGCATGCGGATATCGGTGACCACCACGCCGTCGAAGTTCCGGTCCAGGGCCGGCAGCGCAGCGCGGGCGCTGGCATGTGCCGCGACCGAGATACCGTGAAGCTTCAAGGTTTGCAGGGCGGCGCGGCGCAGTTCTTCGTCGTCGTCGATGAAGATAGCATGGGGCGCGGCGGGGCGCTGCATGCGATCGTCGGTCACATCGGCAGTTGGTACGGCTGCAGCGGCCGCGGCGGCAGATGCTGACGATGCGGCCTTTGAGGACTTTGCGGCAGTTGCCGCGTCGGCATTGGAGAGCTGCGGATCAGGGGCGCGCGTCATGGTGAGTGCTCGGTGCGTGGGTTTGATCCGGCGCTTTGCGCAGGGTCAGGATGAACAAGGCGCCCGTGTCGGGCGCATGGGGAGACGACAAGCTGGCGTCATCGGGCCGGGCGGCGCGTAGTTCGCCGCCGAATTCGGCGACGATGTCGCGGCTGATGACGAGGCCCAGGCCCAGGCCATCCGGCTTGGTCGTGTGAAATGGCGTGAAGAGCCGAGCGCGGGCTTGGTCGGACAGGCCGGGGCCGTTGTCGTGAACCTGTACTTGCACGGTGTCGCCGAGGTCTTGCAGGGCGATAACTATCCGGCCGTTCCGTTCGCCTTCCAGCGCTTCGAGCCCGTTCTGCAATAGATTGACCAGCACCTGCTCAAGCCGGACGCGATTGGCTTGGACTCGGCAGTTCTGGTTGCGGGTCGGGCTTTGCAGCGTGACGCCTTGGCGGCGGGCGCGCGGGCCCACGAGCAGGATCGCCCCTTCCAGGGCTTCCATCAGATCGGTCGGGCCGACTGTTGCGCCCGCCTTGCGCGAAAAGGCGCGAAGTTCGCCGGTGATGTGCCCGATGCGGTCGGTCAGTGCCGCGATGGTGCTCAGGTTTTCCTGGACGGCGCCGTCGTCGCGGCGCCGCAGGAATTCGACGGCGTTGTCGGCGTAGGCGCGGATGGCGGCGACGGGTTGGTTGACCTCGTGTGCGACGCCCGCCGCGACCTGGCCCAGTAATGCCAGCTTGCTGGCCTGGACCAGTTCGTCCTTCATGGTGTGGAGTTGGGATTCAGCGCTTTGGCGTTCGTCCATCTCGTCGACAAGCTTGGCGTTCACGTCGCGCAGTTGCGCCGTGCGCTCGTCCACCAGCGCCGCGAGCTGTTGCTGGACGGCGGCCTGTTGCTCTGCGCGTTCCTGGTTGCGATGGCGGCGGTACAACACCACGCCGATCAGCGCGGCGAGCACGCTTTGCGTGAGCAAAGCGCCGAGTTGGGCGTTGGCGCTGGCCTGGTTCATCGCCGCCTGAACCGGCGACAACTGGTGCAGCGTCCAGCCGGGCGATTCGATGACCGGCAGGGTGGTGTGCAACAACGGGGCGCCGGCGGCGGCGCGGGGCAACGCGTCGTCGGTGCGTATGAGTTGCCCGTTGCTTGTGGCCTGCAGCGGCGGTGTGACCGGAAGGGGCTGGAATTTGGCGTCGCCAAATTGCAGGCTGGTGCGCAGCGTCTCGGCCAGCGCGGGCGAAAGCGGCGCCAGCACCCTGAAACGCCAGTCTGGAATATTGCCGAGCAGCACGACGCCGTGTTCATCGGTCACGAAGATGACGGCGTTTGCCTGCCGCCAGTCGGCCTCCAGGTCCCGGAAGTCGACTTTCAGGACCACCACGCCGAGCATCGCGCCCTGCGCGTCGTCCACGCGCCGCGACAGGTAGAGCCCTGCTTCGTGGCTGACCGTGCCCAGCGCGAAGTGTTCGGCCGAGCCGTGCACGACCGACCCCTGGAAGTACGGACGGAATTCGTAGTCGACGCCGACGAAGGTGGCGGGTTCTCGCCAGTTGCTGGCCGCGATGGCCAGGCCCTTTTTGTCGAGCACGTAGATGGCGGAAGCGCCGACACCGCGACTGAGCGCCTCGAGCTTTTCGTCCAGGGCCTCGATCTGCCTCGAACTCGCGCCTTGAAGTGCGGCGCGCAGATCGACGTCCTGCGTCAGCACGAAGGGCAGCGCCCGGAATTTGTCGAGGTTGTTGCGCAGCAGCGCGGCGTTGATCTGGCCGGTACTGCGGGCCTGGAGGGCGGCCTCGCGCAGCGCGCCGTCGCGTGCCCATTGGGTGGCGGTGTGCAACGTGATGGCGACGATGCCGACGGCAAGCAGCGTCAGGGCCACCCGCCACGGCCAGGACCAGGCGCGGGGGGAGGCAGGCGGGGAAAGAGGGGAAGAAGAAGAGCCGGTCATGGTGTGCGGTTTTCCGCACATTTTAGCGGGTTTCTGTGCGGAGTTTCGCCTTTCGATGCCGGCCGCAGAATCGCCAATATTCGAGGAAATTCAGCATTTTCAAGGGTTTATCTGGGGGAGTGGTTGGCCGGCCGACCTGGCATGGGTATTGCATATATACCGGCAAGCCGCGCGGCACATCCCCGCGGTGAAATCGGCTGGCGGCAGGAACGCATGGCCATAAAACAGATAACGCCCCGACGTCGCACGCGCCACGCTGCGCGGAGCAAGGGGCCTTGGTGGGGACAATCCCAATGATCGAAGTGGATCACAGCGCGCCCGCGCGCAAGCTCAAGTTCTATCAAATCCTGTATGTGCAGGTGATCTTCGCCATTGTGGTGGGCATTTTGCTCGGCGCATTCAAGCCCGAGCTCGGTCAGCAGATGCAACCGCTGGGCGACGCCTTCATCAAGCTGGTGAAGATGATCATTGCACCGGTCATTTTCCTGACCGTGGCAACCGGCATTGCCGCCATGAGCGACCTGAAGAAGGTTGGGCGCGTGGCTGGCAAGGCCATGCTGTATTTCCTGGTGTTCTCGACATTGGCGTTGGTTGTCGGCATGGTGGTCAGCCATATCGTGCAGCCTGGCGCCGGCATGCACATCGACCCGACCACGCTGGATCAGAAGGCGGTGTCCGGCTATGTCGCCAAAGCGCATGACTCGACGATCACCGGCTTCCTGATGAACGTGATTCCCACGACCATCTTCAGCCCGTTCGTGGGTGGCGACATTCTGCAGGTGCTGTTCGTGGCCGTGCTGTTCGGCATTTCGCTGGCCATGGTGGGCGAGCGCGGCAAGCCGATCCTGAATTTCATGACGGCGCTGGCGCAGCCCATTTTCAAGATGGTGGCGATCCTGATGAAGGCCGCACCCATCGGCGCCTTTGGCGCGATGGCGTTCACCATCGGCAAGTACGGCATCAAGTCGGTCGTGAACCTGGCGATGCTGGTGGGCACGTTCTACGCGACGTCGGTGCTGTTTGTCGTCGTCGTGCTGGGCCTGGTTGCCCGCTACAACGGTTTCTCGATCTTCAAGCTGGTCCGCTACATCCGCGAAGAACTGCTGCTGGTGCTGGGCACGAGCTCGTCGGAAGCCGCTCTGCCCACGCTGATGCAGAAGATGGAACGCGCGGGCTGCTCGAAGTCGGTGGTCGGTCTGGTGGTGCCCACTGGTTATTCGTTCAACCTGGACGGCACCAATATCTACATGACGATGGCTGCGCTGTTCATTGCGCAGGCCTGCGACATTCCGCTCTCGCTGGGCGACCAGATCCTGCTGCTGCTGGTGGCGATGCTGAGCTCGAAGGGCGCGGCCGGCGTGACCGGTGCGGGCTTCATCACGCTGGCGGCCACGCTGTCTGTGGTGCCTTCGGTGCCGGTCGCGGGCATGGCGCTGATCCTGGGTGTGGACCGCTTCATGTCCGAATGCCGCGCGCTGACCAACCTGGTGGGTAATGCGACCGCCACCGTGGTCGTCGCGCGCTGGGAAGGCGAGCTGGACCAGGAGCAACTGCATGCCACCCTGGACAGCGCGGGCACGCCTGCGGCGTCGCAGCCTCAGGTCGCCATCGGCGAACCCGTCCGTCAGAGCTGAACAACAGCGCCACGCAGACAAAAAAAATCCCCCGAAGCCTTGCGGCGCGGGGGATTTTTTCTTGCGGGCCGAATCGGTGTCAGGGCACCTGGATGCCGGCCTCGCGGAGCAGGTTGGCGGTTTCGAACAGCGGCAGGCCCATGACGCCTGTGTAGCTGCCGGCGATGTGCGAGACGAATGTGCCCGCCAAGCCCTGGATGCCATACGCGCCCGCCTTGCCGAAGGGTTCGCCGCTGTCGCAATAGCGGCCGATTTCGTCTTCTTGCAAGGCGCGCATGCGGACTTGGGTGATGGAGACGGCTTCCAGCAGGCGGTCGCCGCTGCACAGCGCGACCGCGGTATGGACTTCATGCGTGGCGCCGGACAGCGCCCGCAGGATGCGGATGGCGTCGTCACGGTCCGCCGGTTTGCCCAGCACCTCGCCCGCCAGGATGACGGTGGTGTCGGCCGCGAGCAGGGGCAGGGCGGGCATGGCGTGCGCACGCATCCAGTCGCGGCCGCGCAGGGCCTTGTCGCGGGCGGTGCGCTGCACATAGTCAGCGGCGCTTTCGCCCGGATGCTGCGGTTCGTCCTCGCCGGGCGGGGACGGAACGAGCAGAACCTCGTGCGCCAGGCCGATCTGGTTCAGCAACTCGCGGCGGCGCGGGCTGGCGGAGGCGAGATACAGGCGCGGGGAAGAACGGGAGGGATTGGCGGTGTCGGTCATGCGGAGCAGGGCAGGCGCCGCCAGGCGGCGGTCACGCGCGGTGGTAGGGGTGGTTGGTCATGATGGCCCAGGCGCGGTAGAGCTGTTCGGCCAGGACCACGCGCACCATGGGATGAGGCAACGTGAGGGACGACAGGCGCAACTGCCCGCTGGCGGACGCCTTGAGCGCGGGATCCAGTCCGTCGGGGCCGCCGACGAGAAACGCGACATCCTGTCCGCCCGCGCGCCACTGTTCAAGCTTTTGCGACAGCGCCATGGTGGTGAGATCGCGGCCGCGTTCGTCCAGGGCAAGGCGCAGCGCATTGGCGGGCAGAGCCGCCTCGATGCGCTTGGCCTCGGCCGCCATCATCTGGGCCGGAGTTTTGCCGGTCGTGCGGGGCTCGGGCTTGATCTCGCGCAGTTCCAGCGCGCAGTCGGCCGGCAGGCGCTTGGCATAGTCGTCCCAGGCAGTTTGCACCCAGTCCGGCATCCGCGTGCCCACCGCGACGACGATCAGCTTCACGGCGTGGTCAGTCTTCGAGGTCGTCGTAACCACTGCCGCTGTCGCTGGGGACAGGAGCGGGGCGGGTCGATTCGGGCAGGAGCTTCACGCGCACCGGCTTGCCGCCCCAGATTTCTTCGAGGTTGTAGTACTGCCGAATGGCCGGCTGCATGATGTGCACAACGACATCGCCGAGGTCGACGACGACCCATTCACCGGTGTCCTCGCCTTCGATGGTGATGCCGGTCAGCGACATGGCGCGGCCGCGATCGGCAACGCTGGATGCCAGCGCGCGGGTCTGGCGGTTGGAGGTGGCGCTTGCAATCACGACGCGATCGAAAAGGCTGGTCAGATGCGTGGTGCTGAAGACCTTGATGTCTTGCGCCTTGACGTCTTCGAGGGCGTCGATGACGGCGCGTTGGAGTTTCTGTATATCCATAGCTGCAAATATAACCCGCTCGATGGCAGCGGCGGCTGACCGGCGGCGCCGGGCGGGGAGGTTTATCGGTAGAGTTTGTGCGCCGCAATATATGCGGCGACGGATGCGTCGAGCAGTCCGTCGGTGGATTCGCCCTGCGCGAGGCGCTGGCGGATTTCGGAAGCCGACACCGGCATGGGCGGAAAAGGGAGTTCTTGCAGGGTGTGGCCTTGTTCCTGCAGCCATTGCGCCAGTTCCGCCGGTGCGCTGAGGGCCGTGCCGGGGCGGGTGGCCACGGCGAGGTCGACAAGGCTGGAAATGTCGCGCCAATTGCGCCAGGTGCAGAAATTGGCGAGCTGGTCGGCGCCCAGCAACCACACATAGCGCGCGTCTTGCGGGAGCGCGCGCAGCGTGTCGATGGTGTAGGTGGCGCCGCCGCGCTCGATTTCGATGGGATTGACCGCCAGCCCCGGATGGCCGGCGATGGCCAGTTCCAGCATCGCGAGGCGATGCGCGGCGGTGGCGTTCAGTGCAGCGCGCTGCCAGGGGTTGGCGGCGGGGATGAGCTGCACTTGGGCCAAGCCAAGCGACTGCAAGGCATTCTGCGCCAGCGCGATGTGGGCGACGTGAACGGGGTCGAAGCTGCCGCCGAAAAGGCCGATGCGTTTCAAACCCAGTCCCGCGGCTTGAGGTAGGCGGCCAGCTCGGCTTCGGGCGTGCCGGCTTCAGGCTGCCAGTCGTAGCGCCATTGCGCGAGTGGCGGCATGGACAGCAGGATCGATTCGGTGCGGCCCCCGGATTGCAGGCCGAACAGCGTGCCGCGGTCAAAGACCAAGTTGAATTCGACGTAGCGGCCGCGGCGGTAGGCCTGGAAGTCGCGCTCGCGCTCGGTATAGGCGATGCCGCGGCGCTTGTCGACGATGGGCAGGTAGCTGTCCAGGAACGCGTCGCCGACTGAACGGGTGAGAGCGAAAGACGCGTCGAAGCCGGGCGCGTTCAGGTCGTCGAAGAAGACGCCGCCGATGCCGCGGGTTTCGTCGCGATGCTTGAGGAAGAAGTATTCGTCGCACCAGCGCTTGTAGCGCGGATAGTAATCGGGCCCGTGGGGCGCCAGCGCGTTTCGGCACACCGTGTGGAAGTGGCGGGCGTCTTCTTCGAAGGGGTAGTACGGCGTGAGGTCGATGCCGCCGCCGAACCAGAAGACGTCGGCCTCGTCGTGGCCGGGCCGCGCGGCCGCGACGAACATTCGCACGTTCATGTGCGTGGTGGGCACGTACGGATTGCGCGGATGCAGCACCATGGACACGCCCATGGCTTCCCATGAGCGGCCGGCGAGCTCCGGCCGATGCGCGCTGGCCGACGGGGGCAGCTTGGACCCCTGAACGTGGCTGAACAGCACGCCGGCGCGCTCGAAGAGCTGGCCGCCTTCGAGCAGACGCGACAGCCCGCCGCCGCCCTCCGGCCGCACCCATTCGTCGGTGCGGAAGGGGCCACCTTCGGCCGCTTCCAGCGCGCCCACGATGCGGGCTTGCAGGCCGGTGAGGTAGTCCCGGACAGCGGAGACGGGCAGAGCGGTCATGGGCGGTTCCGGTTACGCGTTGGACTTGGGCTTTTGCTGAGACGGCTTGAGCGCGCGCCAGCCGATGTCGGAGCGGTACTGCCGGCCATCGAAGTGGATGCGGTCGATGGCTTCGTAGACACGGTCGCGCGCCATCTTGACCGAATCGCCCAGTGCGGTGACGCACAGCACGCGGCCGCCGGTGGTCTTGGTTTCGTCGCCGTCGAGCTGGGTGGCGGCGTGAAACACCATGCAGTCTTCGGCATCGGCGGGCAGGCCGCGGATGACGTCGCCGGTGCGTGGCGTGTTGGGATAGTTGTGAGCGGCCAGCACGGCGCCCAGGGCGGTGCGGCGGTCCCAGACGATGTCGGCCTGGTCGAGCGTGCCTTCGACGGCGTGCTCGAGCGCGTCGAGCAGGTCGCTCTTGACGCGCATCATGATGGGCTGGGTTTCGGGGTCGCCCATGCGGCAGTTGAACTCCAGCGTCTTGATTTCGCGGTCGGGATCGTCGCCCGGGGCGATCATCAGGCCGGCGTACAGGAAGCCCGTGTAGGGGATGCCGTCGCGCGTCATGCCCTGCACGGTGGGCAGGATGATTTCGCGCATGATGCGGTGATGCAGTTCAGGGGTGACGATGGGCGCGGGCGAGTAAGCGCCCATGCCGCCCGTGTTGGGGCCGCGGTCGCCGTCCTGCAGGCGCTTGTGGTCCTGGCTGGTGGCCAGGGCGAGCACATTGCGGCCGTCGCACATGACGATGAAGCTGGCTTCTTCGCCGATCAGGCATTCTTCGATGACGACGCGCGCGCCGGCTTCGCCCATGGAGCCGTCGCCCAGCATGGCGTCGACGGCGGCGTGCGCTTCGTCGAGGGTGGCGGCAACCACGACGCCCTTGCCGGCGGCCAGGCCGTCGGCCTTGATGACGATGGGTGCGCCTTCCTGGTCGATGTAGGCATGGGCCTTGGCCGGGTCGGTGAAGGTTTCGTAGCGCGCGGTCGGGATGTTGTGCCGGACCATGAAGGCCTTGGCGTAATCCTTGGAGCTTTCAAGCTGCGCGGCGGCCTTGGTGGGGCCGAAGATCTTCAGGCCACGGGCGCGGAAGACGTCGACGACGCCGGCGGCCAGGGGCGCCTCGGGGCCGACGACCGTCAGGGCGATCCCCTCGCGCTGGACGAAATCGGCCAGTTCCTCGGCATTGGTGAGCGGGATGTTTTCCATCTGCTCGGCCCGTTGCGTGCCGCCGTTGCCCGGAGCGACGTACACCTTGTGCACGCGCGGGGAGCGGGCCAGCCGCCAGGCGAGGGCATGTTCGCGGCCGCCCGAGCCAATTACCAGGAGTTTCATGTTGCGTGAGTCTGAAGAGGCGCGCAGGCGGACAGAGCCGCTGGCGCGCCAGGAAAGGGAGAGTTACTGCGCTTCGTCGAAAATGACGGTCGTATAGACTTCCTGCACGTCGTCCAGGTTTTCCAGGGCGTCGAGCAGTTTCTGCATCTTGGCGGCGTCGTCGCCGGCGAGTTCGGTTTCGTTCAGGGCCTTCATGACGATGCCGTCGACTTCGGCCTTCAGGCCGGCCTCGTCGAATGCCTTGCGCACGGCCGCGTAATCGGACGGGGCGCAGACGACTTCGATCACGCCTTCTTCGTCGGTGGTGACGTCTTCGGCGCCAGCATCGAGGGCGGCTTCCATGACCTTGTCTTCAGGGGTGCCGGGGGCGAACACGAATTGGCCGCAGTGCTTGAACATGAAGGCGACGGAGCCTTCCTGGCCGAGGTTGCCGCCATTCTTGGAGAAGGCGTGGCGGACTTCGGCGACGGTGCGGGTGCGGTTGTCGGTCATGCAGTCGACGATGACCGCCGCGCCGCCGATACCGTAACCTTCGTAGCGGACTTCTTCGTAGGCCTCGCCGTCGGCGCCGCCCGCGCCACGCTGGATGGCGCGCTGGATGTTGTCCTTGGGCATGTTGGCGTCGGTGGCCTTGTCCCAGGCCATGCGCAAACGGGGGTTGCTGTCCGGGTCGGGGCCGCCGGCGCGCGCCGCCACGGTGATTTCACGAATGATCTTGGTCCAGAGCTTTCCGCGCTTGGCGTCTTGGCGCCCTTTGCGGTGCTGAATATTGGCCCATTTGCTGTGTCCGGCCATGGCTTCCCAGGAAAATGTGTCTGCAAAGACGGCATTTTACCGTGCCGGCGGCTGTCCCGTCCGGCAAGAGGGATGCTTGTGTCCATATAGCCACGCGCACAAGGCGGGCGGCAGGCTCTACACTTGGGCATCCATCTGATCCCTGGTCCGGAGCCGCCCATGCCCAACCCCCTTGTCATCGCCAAGAACGCGCAGACCGAGTTGGCGCTGCTGCCGGCCCTGGCCAACCGCCACGGGTGCATCACGGGGGCCACCGGCACGGGCAAGACCGTCACGCTGCAGGTGCTGGCCGAATCCTTTTCCCGGATCGGCACGCCCGTGTTCATGGCGGACGTCAAAGGCGACCTGACCGGCATTTCGCAGGCGGGCGTGTCCAGCCCTAAACTGCAGGAACGCCTGCAGAATCTGGGCCTGCCGGAGCCGGCCTGGGGCGCCAGCCCGGTCGCGCTGTGGGATGTCTTTGGCGAGCAGGGGCTACCGGTGCGGGCGACCATCACCGATATGGGGCCGTTGCTGCTCTCGCGCATCCTGGAACTGAACGACACGCAGGAAGGCGTCCTGACCCTGGTTTTCAAGGTGGCGGACGACGAAGGACAGCTGCTCTTGGACCTGAAGGACCTGCGGGCGATGCTCCAGGACGTCGCCGACCGGGCGGGCGAGCTGAAGACGCGCTACGGCAATGTGTCCTCGGCCAGCGTCGGCGCCATCCAGCGCGGCTTGCTGGCGCTGGAATCGCAAGGCGCGGAAATGTTCTTTGGCGAGCCGATGCTGGACGTTGCCGACCTGATGCGCACCGACGCGCAGGGCCGCGGCATCGTCAATGTGCTGGCGGCCGACAAGCTGATGCAGGCGCCGCGCCTGTATGCCATCTTCCTGCTGTGGCTGTTGGCCGACCTGTACGAAAAGCTGCCCGAGGTGGGCGACATGGACCAGCCCAAGCTGGTTTTCTTCTTCGACGAGGCCCACCTGCTGTTCAACGACGCGCCGCAGGCGCTTTTGACCAAGATCGAGCAGGTTGTGCGCCTGGTGCGCTCCAAGGGGGTGGGCGTTTACTTCGTGACGCAGAATCCGCTGGATATCCCGGACACCGTGCTGGGCCAGTTGGGCAACCGCGTCCAGCATGCGCTGCGGGCGTTCACGCCGCGCGACCAGAAGGCCGTCAAGACCGCCGCGCAGACCATGCGCCCCAATCCTGGCCTGGACATCGAGGCCGCGATCACCGAGCTAGGCGTGGGCGAGGCGCTGGTGTCGCTGCTTGACGCCAAGGGGCGGCCGATGCCGACCGAGCGGGCCTTCATCGTGCCGCCGGGCAGCCGTATCGGGCCGGCGACGGACGCCGAACGGCTGGCGCTGCGTCAAGGCAATGACCTGGCGCCCAAATATGAGAAGGCGGTCGACCGGGAGTCGGCCTACGAAATCCTGGCGGGCCGCGCGGCGGCGCCAGCGGAACCCCAGGTGGCCAAGGATGCGCCGGCCCGGTCCGGGCAGCCGTCCGCCAAGACGTCCGAGCCGCCTGCCGACGAGAGCGGCGGGCTGATGGACAGCCTGAAGGACGTGCTGTTTGGGTCGACCGGACCGCGCGGCGGCAAGCGCGACGGCGTGGTGCAGACCATCGCGAAAAGCTCGGCACGCTCCATCGCGCGGGAACTCACGCGCGGAATCCTGGGGTCGCTGCTGGGATCGAAGGGCCGGCGCTAAGCCTTATCGGCGCAAAGCGGCAAATCGGCAGGTCCGTCCGTTCGGGGGACGGGGGTATTGTGTTGCGCCCGTTTATGCCTAACATTGCGGGCGGTGTATCAATGAAAACCAAAGGAAGACATGGTGGCTAAGAAACACAAGATTGCGGTGCTCCCCGGAGACGGGATCGGCAAGGAAGTCGTGCCGGAAGGTTTGAAGGTACTGGATGCCGTGGCGACGCGGTTCGGAATCGAGTTCCAGTGGGACCATTTCGACTGGAGCTGCGACTACTACGCCAAGCACGGCAAGATGATGCCGGACGACTGGAAGGACCAGATCGGCCAGCATGAGGCCATTTTCTTCGGTTCGATCGGCTGGCCCGCCACGGTGCCGGACCACGAGGCCTTGTGGGGCTCGCTGTTCAAATTCCGCCGCGAATTCGATCAGTACATCAATCTGCGTCCGGTGCGTCTGATGCCTGGCGTGCCGTCGCCGCTGGCCGACCGCAAGCCCGGCGAGATCGATTTCTTCATCGTGCGCGAAAACACCGAGGGCGAATACTCCAACAGCGGCGGCCGCCTGTTCGAGGGCACCGACCGCGAAGTGGTCATCCAGGAAAGCGTTTTCACGCGCATCGGCGCCGAGCGCGTGCTGAAGTTCGCATTCGAGCTGGCGCAAAAGCGCGGCAAGCACCTGACCGCTGCCACCAAGTCCAATGGCATTTCCATCTCGATGCCCTGGTGGGACGAGCGCGTTGCCGACATGGCCGGGAACTATCCCGATGTGCGCTGGGACAAATACCACATCGACATCCTTTGCGCGCACTTCGTGCAGCATCCGGACTGGTTCGATGTCGTGGTGGCTTCCAACCTGTTCGGCGACATCCTGTCCGATCTGGGGCCGGCATGCACGGGCACCATCGGCATTGCGCCGTCCGCAAACCTCAACCCGGAACGCAAGTTTCCGTCGCTCTTTGAACCGGTGCATGGCTCGGCGCCGGACATTTATGGCAAGGGCATCGCCAACCCCATCGGTCAGATCTGGAGCGGGGCATTGATGCTGGATTTCTTGGGGTATCCCGATGCGTCGGCCGCCGTGGTCAAGGCAATCGAAACCGTGCTGGCCGATGGCCCGCGGACGCGGGATATGAAAGGCAACGCTTCAACGGCCGAGGTCGGCGACGCAATTGCTTCGCTGGTCCGGGGCGGTTAAGTGCAGTTGCGGGCAGGCCTGTCTGGTTAGTAGATGAACGACTCGATTTTTTCTCCTCCCTCCGAGCACGTGGGCGGCGGGCGGGCCGACCGGTTTGTCCGCAAGCTTTTCCGCATGCTGCGTTCGCGCACGCAGCGGCACAATCAGCACCTGTGGCCATTCGTGCGGATCTGGCGGGACAAGGATGGCGCGATCAGCGCTTATCGTGCGTTCGGCCGTTCATTGCGCATCACTCCCTTGTCGCAGGGCTACGACCCTGCCGACAAGGTGGTGCACCTGATCCTGAGCGGCCCTTCGATCTCCGAGATCCCGTATGACCGCATGGATATCGGCGTGGCGATGGGCGTCAATGGCTCCATCGCGCTGTCGCGCAAGTTCGACCTGCAGTTCAAGTATTACTGCATCATCGACCAGAACTTCGTGCGGGACCGCATTGAGTTGGTGCGCGATATCGTCGGGCGCGACCTGACGCTGTATGTGTTTCCCGAGGTTCTGCGCTACATCATGCAGGGCATTCCGCAGGAGCAAATCCGCTGCCGCATCTGCATCATCGAGTTGATCTCCCGGCGCGCCTATGAACGCAGCGTTGCGCCAGCGGTGCTCAAGCGCATTGCCGCCGCCTCGCCTGATGTTGAACTGCTGGACGCAAAACAGGGGCTGGGCTACAGCTTCAATGCGTCGCTGGGCGTGTTCGATGCCGATACCGTGGCCTATGCGGCGCTGCAGGTCCTGATGTCCGGCGGCGCGCGCGAGGTCTACGTGCATGGACTGGACCTGACCGTGCAGGGCGGATTGCGTTTCTACGATGAAGGCGGCAAGCCGCAGACCAGCCGGCTGACGCGCAACTTTCCGAAGTTCATCGAGCCGTCTTTCCGCTTTGCGTCGCCGCTCTGGCGCGCGCGCGGGGTGTCCGTGTTCAACCTGTCTCCGGTCAGCGCGCTGTCGGCCGACATCATCGAACGCAGGGACTGGCACACCTTGCTCAAGGACTGACCTGCCTGTCCAAACGCAGCTTGGTCAACAAGTGCATGTCCAAAAAAACAAGGCGCCGCGAGGCGCCTTGATTTTTTGCCGATGCCGAACGAATCAGTGCGCGCCGGCAGCCGCTTCCGCCGCGCCGCCACCGCCGCCCGATTTGGAGGCGCGCGGCCGTGCGAACCAGACCAGACCCGTCAGCAGCAGGAAGATGATCGCGGACGCGTAGAACACGTCCGTCGCCGACATCGTGAAGGCCTGCGCATTGATCAGCCCGTCCACCATGGTAAGCGCCTGCTGGTGCGAGACGCCCAGCCCGTTCTGCAAGGAGTTCATGGTCTGGTCGAACGCCTGCTGGCCGGGCCGGGCAATCTCGGTCAGTTGGGCGTGATGCAGGGTTGCGCGGTTTTCCCATAGCGTCGTGGAAATCGACGTGCCGAACGCGCCCGCCGTCAGCCGCAGGAAGTTTGAGAGGCCCGACGCGGCAGGGATGCGCCAAGGCTCCATGCTGGACAGCGTGATCGAGGTGAGTGGCACGAAGAATGCCGCCATTGCCGCGCCCTGGATGATGGTCGGGATCATCAGCGTGCGCACATCCGTCTGGGTGTTGAAGCCCGCGCGCATGAAGCAGACCAGCGCGAAGATCAGGAAGGCGACCGTCACGATCTGCCTGGGGTCGCGCGTGGCCAGCATCTTGCCCACGATGGGGGTGAGCAGGATCGCCAGCAGTCCGACCGGCGCGGTCACAAGGCCCGCGTAGGTCGCCGTGTAGCCCATGTTGCTCTGCAGCCAGAGCGGCAGCAGCACGACGTTGCCAAAGAAGACGCCATAAGCCACGGCCAGCGTCAGCGCGCCCACCGTGAAATTGCGTACCTTGAAGAGCCGCAGGTCCACGACCGGGTGCGCGTCGGTCAGTTCCCAGATCAGGAAGAACACGAAGGCCACGAAGGCGATCGCCGCCAGCGCGATGATGGTGGGGCTGGCGAACCAGTCCAGTTCCTTGCCCTTGTCCAGCATGATCTGCAGCGCGCCCACCCAGACCACGAGCAAAACGAGGCCGAGCTTGTCGATCGGCAGTTTGCGCGTGACGGATTCGCGGTTGCCGTAGATGCGCCAGCTGATCCAGGCGGCCAGGAGGCCCACCGGCACGTTGATGTAGAAGATCCAGGGCCAGGTGTAGTTGTCGGAGATCCAGCCGCCGAGCAGCGGGCCGGCAACCGGGGCCACCAGCGTTGTCATGGACCAGACCGCCAGGGCCATGCCTGCCTTGGACTTCGGGAAGCTGGCCAGCATCAGCGTCTGCGACAGCGGGATCATCGGGCCGGCCACCGCGCCTTGCAGCACCCGGAAGGCGATCAGCGCCTCAAGCGAGGGCGAGAAGCCGCACAGCCAGGACGCCAGCACGAAGAGCAGCGTGGAGATCAGAAACAGGCGAACCTGGCCGAAGCGCTGCGTCAGCCAGCCGGTCAGCGGCACGGTGATGGCGTTGGCCACCGCGAACGACGTGATGACCCACGTGCCCTGGCTGGTGCTTACGCCCAGGTCGCCGGAGATGGTGGGGATGGACACGTTCGCGATGGAGGTGTCCAGCACGTTCATGAAGACCGCGGTCGACAGGGCGATGGACCCGATGATGCGGGTCGCGCCCTCCAGCGGCGGATGCGTGCCCGGCGGGCGGGCGGCGTCTGGGGGCGCGCCTGCGCCCGCGGGCTGGGCGGCGGTGCTCATGATGCGACGTTGGCGGCGATGATCTTTGCGATCATTGCGTCGACTTCATGGTGGGCGGGCTCGAACGCGCGGGTCGACCAGACCGGTTCCTTGCGCGCCACTTGCGTCAGCGGAGCGCCGTCGTCCTTGCCCACGTCGACTTCAACGTCCATCGACAGACCCACGCGCAGCGGATGCTGCTTGAGGTCTTCGGGATCCAGCGTGATCCGCACGGGGACGCGCTGCACGACCTTGATCCAGTTGCCGGTGGCGTTCTGAGCGGGAAGCAGGGCGAAAGCGCTGCCCGTGCCGGCGTCCAGGCCGGCGACGGTGCCGTGGTAGGTGACCGCGCTGCCGTACAGATCGGCCACCATCTTGACCGGCTGGCCGATGCGCATCTTGCGCAATTGGCCTTCCTTGAAGTTGGCCTCGACCCACACCTGATCGAGCGGTACGACGGTCATCAGGGCGGCGCCCGGGGCGACGCGCTGGCCGACCTGCGCGCTGCGGCGCGCGATCACGCCGCCCACGGGAGCGGGCAGCACGGTGCGCGACTGCGCGAGCCAGGCATTGCGCAGCTCGGCCGCCGCCTGGCGCACGTCGGGGTGATCGGCGACCGAGGTGCCTTGCGTCAGCGCCTGGTTGGTCGCCAGCTTGGCCTGCGCGGCGGCCAGCGCCGCCTTGGCTTGCGCGACGCCGGACTGGGCGGATTTGAGCGCGACCTCGGCGTGCAGGATTTCCTCGCCGCTGACGCCGCCCGACTTGGCCAACTGCTGGCGGCGCTTCACGTCGCTCTGCGCGCGGGTCAGCTCGGCCTGGGCGCGCAGGATGTCGGCATTGCGCAGGTCGACGTCGGCCGCCAGCGCATCGTTCTGCACGTAATAGGTCTGCACCTGGCGCACAGTCTGCGCCAGCTTGGCTTGCGCCTGCTGCAGGGCAATGTCGGTGTCGGCGGGATCGAGGCGGACCAGCGGCTGGCCGGCGGTGACCGTTTCGGTATCGTCGGCTTCGATGGCGACCACGGTGCCGGGCACCTGCGGCGTGATCTGCACCAGGTTGCCGTGCACGTAGGCGTCGTCGGTGCTTTCGAAATGGGCGCCGAAGAGCGCCCACCAGATGCCGTAGGCAATGCCGGCAACGATGAAAACCCCGGTCGCCGTCAGCAGGAGGCGTTTACGGGCGGGATGGGTGGTGGGAGTGGCAGCGTTCATGACGTCTGAATCCGGGATCGTTCAATGAATGGAGTTCGGGGCAGGCTCGGCCTGCGGCGCGTAGCCGCCGCCCAAGGCGGTGGCGAGGTTGGCGTCGAGCTGATAGGCGCGGATGCGCAGGTCGGTATCAAGACGGGCCTGCGTCAGCACGCCGGTCTGCGCGATCAGCACCGTGATGTAGTTGCCCATGCCCGCCTTGTAGCGGTCGACGGCCAGCGCGTAGGCGGCCTCGATGGCCTCGCGCGCCTGGCGTTGCTGGGTCTTTTCCTGGTCCAGCAGGCGCAGGCCATCCAGCGCGTCGGCGACCTGATGCGCGGCGTCCAGCACGGTCTGGTTGTAGTCCGACACCGCCAGATCCGCGTCGGCGCGGCGGCCCGCCAGATTGGCGTTGAGCTCGCCGCCGTGGAAGATGGGCAGCGTGATGGCCGGACCGATGCCGGCCATGCGGGCGTCGGCGCCCAGCAGGTTGCCGGTGCCAATCGCTTGAAAACCGACGAACGCGGCCAGGTTCACATTGGGATAGAACTCGGCCTTGGCCGCGTCGATGGCGTGGCGCGCCGCCTCGGCGCGCCAGCGGGCGGCCGTGACGTCGGGACGGTGCCCGAGCAGGTCGAGCGGCACGCTGGCCGGAACGGCCCCGGCCGGTGCGGTCAGCGACACCTGAACCAGATCCTGTCCGCGCTGCGGGCCGGCGCCGGCCAGCGCGGCGACCTGGTTACGCAGTTGGGCGAGCGTGGTGTCGGTCTGGGTCAGTTCGACCTTGCCGGAGGCCAGCGACGACTCGGCCTGCTTGACCTCGACCTGCGTGTCCAGCCCGGCCGAGTAGCGGCCCTGGGTCAGCGACAGGACTTCGGCGCGCTGCGCGATCACGCGGTTCAGCACGTCGCGCTGGGCGAACGCGTTCTGCAGGTTCAGGTAGGCGCGCACGGTGGCGCTGGCGAGCAGGTTGCGCGCGGCTTGCGCGTCGGCGCTGGCGGCTTCCTGCTGCGAGACCGCGGACTGCAGGCGCGAACGGTTCTTGCCCCAGAAATCCAGCTCGTAGCTGAAGTCCAATGCCAGCCGGTTGTCGCTGACGACAGAGCCGCCCAGCGGCGCCGGGTAGATGTAGTCCTTGGACAGGTGCTCGCGGTTGAGGGTGTAGCCCGCGTCCACGCGCGGCAGCAGCGGGGCGCGCGCGATACCGACGGCGGCGTTGGCCTTGGCCAGACGCGCCTGCGCGGCGCTCATCGAGGGACTGTTGGCCAGCGCTTCGGTCATCAGGGCGTTCAGTTGCGGGTCGCCGTAGCGTTCCCACCATTGCGCGGCGGGCCATTCGGTGGCTTGACCGGTCAGCCCGAGCGTGGCGGCATCAAGCGCGGCGACGGGCTTGGGCGCCGGCTCCATCAGCGCGCAACCGGTGAGGGCCAGCACCAATGCGGTAGATAAAAGGCGTTTCATCCTGACTGTTAGCTGAAAGTAATTGATTAATCTGTATTTGCCTAGGCAACGATTATGCCAAATAAAAACCCCGGCTCCAGCACGGGGCGTGGGCGTCAGCGGTCGGCCGGGGAGCCGGAGGCGGACCCGTTTGCGATCATCCGGCGCATGAAGTGCATGAGCTGGGTGACCTCGTCGGTCGAGAAGCCGCGCAGATGATGATTGAGCGCGCGGGCAATGTTGGCGGGAATTTCGCGGGCCTTGGCCTCGCCCAGTTCGGTGAGTTCGATCTTGACGACACGGCGGTCTTCCTGGCTGCGGTTCCGGCGCAAAAGTCCCTTGGCTTCCAGGCGATCCAGCGCGCGCGTCATGGCGCCGGTGTCCATGTCGTTGAGCCGCGCCAGTTCGGCGGGCGTATCGGCGCGGCCCAGGAACACCATGGCCAGCGGACGCCATTGCATGGCGGTGAGATCAAGCGGCGCCATCTCCTGGTCCAGCATCCGGTTCATGGAATGATAGGCCAGCTTGATAAGGTAGCCCGCGTTGTCTTCGGCCATGCAACGGGTGTCGTTGCGGTAATGGACGGGGGCGTCGGGCGACTCGGCGGGTACGGGCGTGGGCAGGGAAGGCGCGGCAGTCATGCGGCGCATTTTACTGCCTAGTCAGTTATTGTCAAGGCTGTATCTTTGAAGCCGGTTCGGCTGGCGTTGCCTGCTTGCGCAGCCCGGACCAGACGATGGCGGCCACGATAAGGGCGCCGCCGGCCAGCATGCGCGGCGTCGGTTCCTGGCTGAACAGCACCCAGGCGAACGCAATGGCGTAGACCGGTTCCAGCGCAATCACCAGCCCCGCGCTTCGGGCATTCAACCGGGTCAGGCTGGACACGAACAGGTAGTGGGACAGCCCGGTGCAAAAGACGCCCAGCAGCGCCAACCAGACCCAGTCCTGCGCGGGCAGGGCAGGAAGCTGGCCGACCGCGAATGGCATCATCACCAGCGCGACCACGACGTTTTGCCAGCAGGCCACCTGCATCGGGTCCATGCCGGATGCCGAGCGGCGGTTGCTCAGCGCGAGCAGGGCAAAGCTCAGGCCGGACAGCAGGCCCCACGCGAGCCCGATGGTGCCCTGGTTGGCCAGGTCGAACGAGGGCGTGACAAGCACCAGGCCGGCGGTCACCAGGCCCAGCAGCAGCCATTCCGCCAGCCGGACGCGTTCGCGGAAGATCAGGCCTTCAAACAGGGTGATGAACGCGGGAAAGCTGGCAAAGCCGAGCGTCGCGATGGCAATGCCGCCCACCTTCACGGAGATGAAGAAGGTGACCCAGTGCGCCGCGAGCAGCGCGCCCGCGATCACCAGCACGAACAACTGCGCCGGGGTCAGCACGCCAAGCAGCGGCTTGCGGCGCATGCGCGCGAAGATGCCCAGCGCCACGACCGCGAACGCCGCCCGACCCAGCGTGATGACCGCGGCGCTGGCCTGGATCAGTTCGCCGAACACGCCGGTCAGGCCGAATAGCACGGCGGCAATATGGATATAGGTAAGAGCGCGTTGTCGGGTCATGCTGCGAAGAAAGCGGTTTGCATCAGAGAAGGCGTGCAATTTATTTTGCGGTGAACTTAAAATCATCGCATGAATCGTATTGCCAAGCTTACGGCGCTCCCGCTGGCCTCCGGCCGCGCCGCCGGGATCGCCATGGCGGTGCTTGGCGCGATCCTCTTTTCCGCCAAGGCCATCGTCGTCAAGTTCACCTACCGCTACGGGATCGACGCGGTCACGCTGATCGCGTTTCGCATGCTGTTCGCGATGCCGTTCTTCGCGGTCGTGGCGTGGCACCAGTCGCGCCGCGCGGCCCGGGGCGAAATCGTGGTGATGACCACCAAGGAACGCCTGCAGGTGTGCGTGCTTGGCCTCCTGGGCTATTACCTGTCCAGCTTCCTGGATTTCCTGGGGCTGCGCTACATCACCGCCAGCCTCGAACGCCTGATCCTGTTCCTGTCTCCCTCGCTCGTCGTGCTGCTGTCGGCCCTTTGGTTCAAGCGGCCGATCGAGCGCCGGCAATGGCTGGCCATGGTGCTGTCGTATGCCGGCGTGGTGCTGGTGTTTGCGCACGACCTGTCCTTCGGCGGGGGCGGCGAGGTCCTGTTAGGGTCTTTGTTCGTTTTCGGCTCGGCTGCAAGCTATTCTGTGTACCTGATTTGCTCCGGGGAACTGATCAAGCGGATCGGCCCGACGCGTCTGGTGGCGTATGCCATGCTCGTGTCGTGCGTGGCCTGCATCATCCAGTTCTTCGTTGTGCACCCGCCGTCGATGCTGATCCAGCCCGCGGCGGTCTATGGCTACTCCATCATTCACGCCACGCTGAACACGGTGGTGCCGGTGTTCATGCTGATGTGGGCGGTGTCGCTGATCGGCGCACCCACCGCGTCGCTGCTGGGCATGGTGGGGCCGGTGTCGGTGCTGTTCCTGGCCTCGTGGTTCCTCGACGAGCCCATCACCGTGTGGCAGATGGGCGGAACCGTCCTGGTGCTGGCGGGGGTGTTTGCGTTGATGGGGGGCGGCGCCATGCGCACGCCTTCCGCGCAGGACGACAGGCAATCCACGCGTTGAAGTCTGCATTTTTGGTCAATTCGCATTATTTCCAATGAAAGGAGGCCAGCATGGCCAGCAATCTCGTCAAGGCAATTCGTATCGAGCAGCACGGTGGTCCCGAAGTCCTGAAGCTGGTTGAGGTGGAAGTGCCGCCGCCGGCCGCCAACGAAGTCACGATCGAGCAGCACGCCGCCGGTTTGAACTTCATCGATATCTATTTCCGCACGGGCTTGTATCCGCATCCGCTGCCGCATGGCCTGGGTTTCGAGGGCGCCGGCGTGGTGACCGCGGTGGGCGCTGATGTGAAGCACCTGAAGAAGGGCGACCGCGTGGCCTACGGGCAAAGCCCCATCGGCGCCTACGCCAAGGCCCGCAACGTGCCGGCCTTGCAGGTCGTGAAGGTGCCCAAGGGCATCGAATTCGACGAGGCGGCTGCCCTGATGCTCAAGGGCCTGACGGTGCAGTACCTGTTCCGCCAGACCTACCGCCTGCAGGGCGGCGAGACCATTCTGTTCCATGCCGCGGCCGGCGGCGTCGGGCTGATCGCATGCCAATGGGCCAAGGCGCTCGGCGTCAAGCTCATCGGCACGGTATCCAGCCCCGAAAAGGCGGCACTGGCGCGCGAGAACGGCGCGTGGGAAACCATTGATTATTCGCGTGAAAACGTGGTCGAGCGCGTCCTGGAACTGACGGGTGGCAAGAAGGTGCCGGTGGTGTACGACGGCGTGGGCAAGGACACGTGGGAAACCTCGCTGGACTGCATCGAGCCGCGCGGCCTGATGGTCAGCTTCGGCAATGCGTCCGGTCCGGTGGCGGGTGTGAACCTGGCCGTCCTGAACCAGAAGGGCAGCCTGTACGTGACGCGTCCCTCGCTGGGCATCCACGTGAACACGCTGGAAAAGCTGCAGTCGGCTTCCGAAGAGCTGTTCGATCTGGTGCTCAAGAAGAAGATCAAGGTTCGCATCGACCAGCGCTACACGCTGGAGCAGGCGGGCGAAGCGCAAACGGCGCTGGCTTCGCGCAAGACGACGGGCGCGACGGTGCTGACGCTGGACTGATCGCCTCAAAAAGCATTGCGGCGCCCCGTGGGGCGCCGCAGCGGGCCTGGAGGGCGCACGATGCGCGGACTGCCAGGCCTTTTTCATGGGCGGCGCGGGGCCCGCGCCGCCCGCTGATCAGAGATTTTCTTCGTTGATCAGGTCTTCCTTGCCGTAGAACTTGACGCCGATGTGGATGCGTTCGCGGCCCTGCGAGCGGCGATGGCGGTTGGTGTCGCGCAGCGAATAGACGCAGCCGCAGTATTCCTGCTGGTAGAAGTTCTCGCGCTTGCTGATTTCGATCATGCGCGCCGAACCGCCGCCCTTGCGCCAGTTGTAGGTCCAGTAGATCAGGTCGTCGTAGCGCGCCGCGGCGCGTTCGCCGCAGCCGTTGATCTGATTCATGTCCTTCCAGCGCGAGATCCCGAGCGAGCTGGTGATGGTGTCAAAGCCATGCTCGTGGGCGTAGAGCGCGGTGCGCTCGAAGCGCATGTCGAAGCAGGCCGTGCAGCGCTCGCCGCGCTCGGGCGCGTCTTCCATGCCCTTGACGCGGTCGAACCAGTTGTCCATGTCGTAGTCGGCGTCGATGAATTCGATGCCGTGCTGCTCGGCAAAGCGGATGTTCTCCTGCTTGCGGATTTCGTACTCTTTGACCGGATGGATGTTCGGGTTGTAGAAGTAGATCGCGTAATCGATCCCGGAGGCCGTCATGGCCTCCATGACCTCGCCGGAACAGGGCGCGCAGCACGAATGCATCAGCACCTTGCTGCGGCCGGCGGGCAGGTCGAGTTTGGGGCGGACGAGTTCAGACATGGCGGTCAGGCAAAAGCGGAAAAACCCTTATTTTACGACGAGTTGTCATCAGCCCAGCACCGTCGTCCAGAGTTCGCGGACCGCGGCCCGTTCTGCCTGGAGCTGGTCGGGCCCCACGCGGGCCTTTTCCACCCCCTGCAGGCGCAACTGGTGCTGGACGCGCCGCAGCGTGCGGTAGGCGTCCCCCGACCGCGCCGCGAGGTCCGGCGGGATCAGCCCGGCTTCGGCGGCCAGGCGCAGCAGCGCGATGTTGCCCAGGTTGCGCACCAGCACCGGGTGCGTGCGCGCGTGGCACAGCACCAGATACTGTGTCACGAACTCCACGTCGACCATGCCTCCGCGATCGTGCTTCAGATCGAAGCGGTCGGACGTGTTGGGATGGCCGGCGTTGATCTTCTCGCGCATTGCCAGCACCTCATTGCGCAGCGCGGCCGTGTCGCGCGGCGCCACCAGGATGTCTTCGCGGATCTTTTCGAAGCGGTCCCCCAAGCTGGCGTCGCCGGCGGCAAAACGCGCCCGGGTCAGCGCCTGGTGTTCCCACGCCCACGCGTGCTTGTGCTGGTATTGCTCGAAGGCCTCGAGCGACACGGCCAGCAGCCCCGCGTCCCCATCGGGCCGCAGGCGCAGGTCGGTCTCGTACAGTCGGCCCGAGGACGTCATGGTCGACAGCCAGGACGACATGCGCCGGCCCAGCTTGGCGTAGACCTCCGCGGCGTCGTCGCGCGGGTCGTCAAAGAGGAACACCAGGTCCAGGTCGGACGCATAGCCCAGCTCCTTGCCGCCGAGCTTGCCGTACGCGATGACGGCAAAGTGCGGTTCGGCGCCCGGGATCTTGTTCACGAGCGGCCACGCGCGGCGGATGGTTTCGGTAAGCAGCAGGTCGGCCAGCGCCGACAACTGGTCGGCCAGCTTTTCGACGGTGAGCTCGCCCTCCAGATCCTGCGCCAGCAATTGGAAGCTGGCCTGGCGCTGCACATCGCGCATCAGGTTCATCTGGCGCTCGACGTCCGGGTCGCCGTCGGGAAGCCGGCAGGCGTCCAGGTCCGCGGTCAGTTGCCGGGCAATCTGGCCGAAGTCCAGCGGCTCGAAAAGCGTGCGCCAGTCGATCAGGCTGTCGAGCAGCAGCGGATGCTGCGTCAGATACTGCGCGGCCCACGGGCTGGCGGCCACCATGCGCGCCACGCGGGCGAGCGTGTCCGGGTATTCAGCCAGCAGGGCCAGGTACGCGCTGCGCTGCGCAATCTTTTCGATCAGGTCGAAGAGACGGACTGCGGCTTCATGCGGCGCCGGCGTCTGCAGCGCGGCGCGCAGCGCGGCAGGCAGCAGGATCTCCATGCGGCGGCGGCTGCTTTCGGGCAGGCTGCGCACGCGGTGGCTGCCGGACAGCGTCTGGGCGCGGCGCAGGAGGTCGTCCGCGTCGTTGCCAAACGCCTGGCGGATCTGATCGCTCAGTTCGCTTTCGCTGTCAGGCTCGTCCTGGCTGGCGGGCGCGGTGTCCGGGGTGGCGGCGGGCGCGGATTCTTCCTCGCCCATGCCGACCATGCGGAACACGTTGCGGAAGGTCTGCGACACGAACGTGCGGTGCGCGGCCAACGTGCTTTCAAAGTCTTCGGGCGTCATCCCGAGCGCCGCGGCCAGGGCGGCGCGCAGGTCTGGGTCGCCGGGCAAGAGGTGGGTCTGTTCGTCTTCGCGGTACTGCAGCGCGTGCTCGGTGCGCCGCAGGAATCGGTAGGCATCTTCGAGCCGGCGGGCGTCGTCCTCGGGGACCAGACCCGCCACGCATTCGGCGTGCAGCGCTTCCAGCAAGCCGCGCTTTTGCAGCGCCGGCATGCGGCCGCCGCGGATCAATTGCGCAAGCTGCACCACGAACTCGATCTCGCGGATGCCGCCGTCACCCAGCTTGATGTTGTTGGCGCTGTCGATGCCGTTGCGCGCCGACGCGCGGCGCTGCCAGTCCTGGCGGATGCGCTCGCGCAACGCGCGCAGCGCGGCCAGCGCGTCAAAATCGAAGTACTTGCGGTAGACGAAGGGCACGCGCAGGCTTTCGAGCTGCCTGGCCTGCGCGGCACTGTCGCTGTCTGCAAATGCCTGCGCGGGCATCAGCCGCGCCTTCAGCCACGCATAGCGCTCCCATTCGCGGCCCTGGCCGATGAGGTAATGCTCCAGGGCGTCCAGGCTCCAGGCCAACGGACCCGAGTCGCCGTCGGGACGCAGGCGCAAGTCGGTGCGGAACACCTGGCCGTTGGCGTCCACCTCGGACAGCACCGGCATCATGCGGCGGGTCAATCGACCATAGAACTCGTGATGGCTGATGCGGCGGGGGCCGTCGGTTTCGCCTTCCTCGCCGTAGAGCATGATGAGGTCGATGTCGGACGAGACGTTCAGCTCGCAGCCGCCCAGCTTGCCCATGCCGACGATCAGCATCTCCTGCGGCTTGCCGGTGGCGGGGTCACGCGGAACGCCGTGGACGGCCACCAGTTCCGCCGCCACGCTGCGATAGGCGGCGGCCACCGCCATGTCCGCCAGCGCGGTCATGGCGCCCACCACTTCCTCAAGCGGCGCTTGCCCAGTCAGGTCGCGCACGATCAGCACGCTGAAGACGCGTTCGCGCAGCTTGCGCAGCACCATGCGGCAGACGTCCACCGGCAGGGCGGCGGAGGCGTCCGAGGCCGTGCCGGCCAGTTCGTTCTGCCATTGCGCCATCAGGTCCGGTGTCACGGGGTGTTTCACGGCCTTGTCCAACCAGGCGGCCAGGTCCGGGTGGGCGTCCAGGCGGCGGCGCAGATGGCCGGACCAGGCGAGGGCAGGGGCAAGCAAGGATGGTTTCGACATGGTGCAAAGGGCGGCAGACGGATGGACGTGTTTCAGGTATAAGTGGGGACGATACTGCAAGACATCTCCTCCTGCCCACTGATCCGTGTCTGTTCCAAAAAAAGTGCTCCGCAGCCTGTTCTGGGCCGCGCTGACCGTCTATGGCGTCGTCGCCATCGGGTTTCTGGGCGTGCGCTACTGGGTCCTCCCGCGGGTGGATCAGTGGCGCCCTCAGATCGAAGCCTACGCCAGCGAGGCGTTGGGCGCCCGCGTCACGATCGGCGCGATCAAGGCAAACTGGCAAGGGCTCAATCCTAGGCTCGATCTCGCCGCCGTCCAGGTCTACGACGACGAGGCCGATCCGGTATTGAGCCTGCCGTCCGTTTCCGCGGTTGTTGCATGGCGCAGCCTGCTGGCGCTGTCGCCCACGCTGGTGCGGCTGCGGCTGGAAAAACCGGAACTTACGTTGCGGCGGGACGCCTCCAATCATCTGTGGGTCGCCGGGCAGGACATCGACCTGAACGCAAGCGACCACGCCTCCGATCTGAATCATCCGGGCCTGCGCTGGCTGGCGGCGCAGCGCGAACTGCTGGTCAGTGACGCCACGCTGCGCTGGCAGGACGAATTGCGCCAGGCGCCGGAACTGACGCTGGAGGGGGTCGACTTCCTGGTGCGCAACGGCGCGCTGTCGCATCGGTTCGTGCTGCAGGCCTCTGCGGGCCCCGCGCTGGCGCACAAGCTGGAGCTGCGTGGCGAATTCAACCGTAGCCTCTTCGCCACCGACGCTCGGAGACCCGCCAACTGGAGCGGACAGATTTTTGCGCAGGTTGATGACGTGGAGCCGCAGGCCTGGGCGCCATGGATCGACGTGCCCGCGGTCGCCGGCCGGCTGGCCGCGCGGGCGTGGTGGCAACTGGACCACGGCAAGTTCACCGAACTGACCAGCGACGTCGCCGTGCGCGGCGTGGCCTGGACCTCCGCGCCGGACGGCCCCGCCGTCCAGAGCGGGTCGGGCCAGTTACGCTTTTCCGTGTGGCCCGGCGATTACGTGAAGATCGAAGGCGTGCCGCTGGGTCGCAGCACGGGCGCGCCTGCCGTGGCCGTCAAGGGCAAGGTGCATCAGTTGGGCGTGACGCTGCCGGGCGTCTTCGAGACGCCGACCCTGCGGGCCGACGACCTGGAACTCGACGCCCAGGTCAAGGGGCCGGATTCGGAGCATTGGTTCGTCGACGTGGCCCAGTTGCGCTTGGCCAATGAAGATCTGGAAGCACGCCTGCAAGGGCAATGGCGGCCCGAGGGTAAGACCGCCGCGGGCACGGCCGACGTGCGCGGCACGATGGTGCGCGGCTCGATGCCGGCCATCCACCGTTATCTGCCGCTCGAGGTAAACGCCGACGCCCGCGAATGGCTGGCGACCGGCCTGCCCGCCGGGCGGATGCACTCGGCGGCCATCACGCTCAAGGGCGATCTGGACGACTTTCCGTATGGCGCGCCCGGCTCGACCGGCGAGTTCGTCATCGCGGGCAACTATTCCGGCGCCAAGGTCGATTACGCGCCGGCGCGCAAACACCACAAGGGCTGGCCGATGCTGGAAAACCTGTCGGGCAGTTTTCGCATCGACAAGGTGAGCCTGGCGTTGGACAGCGCGGGCGGCGCCGTGGCGCATACCGGACAGGGACACACCGTGAAGTTGGGCGCGGTGAAAGCCGCCATTCCCAACATGGAACACGACTCGCAGCTTCGGGTCACCGGCGATACCTCCGGGCCGGTGGCGGCGTACCTGGCGCTGGCCGCGAATTCTCCGCTGGGCGAGTTGCTGGACGGGGCCCTGGACGAGGCGCACGGCACCGGCGACTGGCGGATGCCGCTCGATCTCACCGTGCCGCTGCTCAACACCGACGACACGCGGGTGCTGGGGCGCATCAGGTTCTCGGACAATTCGTTCAGCTTCATGCCCGAGATTCCGGTGCTCAGCCAGATCCACGGTGATCTGGAATTTTCGGAAAAGGGCGTGCAGACCAAGGGCATCCGCGCGCAGTTCCTGGGCGGGCCCGTCAACATCTACGGCACGCTGGCGCAAGGCACGGACGCGCTGCGCTTTGACGGCACGCTATCGGGGGCCGGACTGACGCAGTTGAGCCGCGCGCCGTCGATGTCGCGCTTTACCGGCCGGGCGGCGTACAAGGGCCGGCTGATCTACCTGAAGGGCGGCGCGATCGACATTTCGGCCGAGTCCGACCTGATCGGCATGGCGATCGACATGCCCGCGCCGGCCGGCAAGCCCGCCAAGTCCGCGCAGTTGTTGAAGGTGCAATGGTCGCCCGCGCAGGACCGGGGCGCGCGCGACCGGCGCTGGCTCACGGCCAGCCTGGGCGACAACGTCAACGCGTTGTTCGAGCGGGACCCTGCCGATGGCTCGGCCTCCTATTTTTCGCGCGGCGCATTGGGCGTCGGGCGGCCAGCCAGCCTGCCGGAACGCGGGCTGAGCCTGAACGCCAACCTGCCTGAGTTGGACATGGACGGCTGGGAAAAGGTATCGGATGGATTCGACGCCCCGCCCGTCAAGGGCAGGCCGCCTTCCAAGCCCATCCTGCCGCAGCCCGAGCGCATCAGTCTGGCGGCCGGTGTGATGCACGCCAGCGGCTTGACCTTCAATGACCTGACGCTGTACGCCACGCGCCCCGCGCCGGCGCGCTGGCGCGTCGAACTGGAATCGCGGCAGGCGGCGGGCACGCTGGAATGGCGCGAGGCGCAGGGCGCCATCGCCGGCCAGATCACCGCTCGCCTGAAACACCTGTCGATCGCGGGCGAGGGCGATGCCAACCAGGCCGACAAGGCGCTGGCGTCCGGCAACGACCTGTCCGACATCCCCGCCATCGACCTGCAAGCCAACCAGTTCATGCTGTACGGCAAGAACCTGGGGACACTGCAGGTGACGGGCACCAATCTGGAACGCGGACGGCAGTGGCGGCTGGACAAGCTGTCCATCACCAACGATTCGGCGGCCCTGAACGCCACGGGCAACTGGGGGCTGGAAGGTCCGAACCGCGGTCTGACCGTCGATGCGGTGCTGACGCTGGAAAACATCGGTGACTTCATGGGCCGGATCGGCTTCGAGAACGTGGTGTCCAACGGCAAGGGAACGATCCAGGGCAAAGCCACGTGGCGCAATCTGCCGTGGACGCACAACATCGCCGACGTCGTGGGCGACGTGGTCGTCAGCCTGGACAACGGCCGCTTCATGCACGTGAATTCCCGCACCGCGCGGCTGCTGGAGCTGCTGTCGCTGCAGTCGCTGCAACGGCTGGCTAGGTTGGACGTGAACCCTACCAATTTGCTGCGCGACGGCTTTCCGTTCGACACCATCCGGGGCCACGTGAAGGTGGCCGACGGCATGCTGACCACCGAAGGCTACAAGATCAACGGGCCGGTCGCCGCCATCGTCCTGGCCGGCGGCGTGAACCTCGTCAAGGAGCGCTGGGACATGAAGGCGGTGGTGATTCCGAATCTGGACGCCAGCGGCGCGGCAATGGTGACGGCGCTGGCGGTCAATCCGCTGATCGGCCTGGGCGCTTTTGTCACGCAATGGCTGCTCAAGCAGCCGCTCGCCCGCGCGATGACCATGGAATACGCCGTCACGGGTAGCTGGGACGACCCCAGCATCGAGCCGATCGAAGCCGGCAAGGAACCTGCCAAGCAGACGCCGCGCCCCGCGAATGCCACGCCGCGCCGGATGCCGGAATTCATCGAACACTGAGCCGCCGCGGGAAGCTTCGCAGGTGTCTGACACCCATTGCGACGCCGCAGCAAGCTGACGACGATATACGCCGGGTGTCAGACACCGTCCCAAGCAAGAAATCACCCATAAAAAAAGCCGCCCTTGCAAAGGCGGCTTCTTTTGGCGCGGACGATGCGCTTACTTCTTCTTCATCATGTCGAAGAATTCGGCGTTGGTCTTGGTGGCGCGCATCTTGTCCAGGATGAATTCCATGGATTGGACTTCGTCCATGTCGTGGATGAACTTGCGCAGCACCCACACCTTCTGCAGCAGGTCGGGGGCGATCAGCAGCTCTTCGCGGCGAGTGCCCGACTTGTTCAGGTTGATGGACGGGTAGACGCGCTTTTCAGCCAGGCGGCGCTCGAGGTGGACTTCGGAGTTGCCGGTGCCCTTGAATTCTTCATAGATGACTTCATCCATGCGGCTGCCGGTTTCGATCAGCGCGGTGCCCAGGATGGTCAGCGAGCCGCCTTCTTCCAGGTTGCGCGCCGCGCCGAAGAAGCGCTTGGGACGCTGCAGGGCGTTGGCGTCCACGCCGCCGGTCAGCACCTTGCCGGAAGCCGGCACGACGGTGTTGTAGGCGCGGGCCAGACGGGTGATCGAGTCCAGCAGGATCACGACGTCCTTCTTCATTTCGACCAGGCGCTTGGCCTTTTCGATGACCATTTCGGCCACTTGCACGTGACGCGTGGCGGGTTCGTCGAAGGTCGACGCAACCACTTCACCGCGCACGGTGCGCTGCATTTCGGTCACTTCCTCGGGGCGTTCATCGACCAGCAGGACGATCATGACCGCGTCGGGGTAGTTGGTGGTGATGGCGTGCGCAATGTGCTGCATCATCACCGTCTTGCCGGACTTGGGGCTGGCGACGATCAGGCCGCGCTGGCCCATGCCGATGGGGGCGAAGACGTCGAGGATCCGGCCGGTGAGGTTTTCCTCGCTCTTGATGTCGCGTTCCAGGCGGATGACGCGGTTCGGGTGCAGCGGCGTCAGGTTCTCGAACATGATGCGATGCTTGATCGCCTCGGGCGCCACGCCGTTGACCTTGTCCACCTTCACCAGGGCGAAATAGCGCTCGCCATCCTTCGGGGTGCGCACTTCGCCTTCGATGGAGTCGCCGGTGTGCAGATTGAAACGGCGGATCTGCGACGGGGAAATGTAGATGTCGTCGGTGCTGGCCAGATACGAGGTTTCCGGCGAGCGCAGGAAACCAAAACCGTCGGGCAGGACTTCAAGAACGCCGTCGCCGAAGATCTGCTCGCCCTGCTTGGCGCGCCGCTTCATGATGGCGAACATCAGTTCCTGCTTGCGCAGGCGGTTGGCGTTCTCGATTTCCAGGCCAGCGGCCATTTCGAGCAGCTGCGAGACGTGCAGCGCCTTCAGTTCGTTGAGGTGCATCGCGGTGAGTGTTGGGGGAAAAGTAAAGGAGGGCTCTGGCGGCGCGCCACGGACGGGCTCGCGCGGTACTGAATGAGCGCCGCCTATGCGGCGGCGCCTTCGTTTACAGCACGCGATTTACAACGCGCCGTCCAGGAATGCGGTGAGTTGCGACTTCGACAGCGCGCCAACTTTGGTGGCGGCAGCTTGGCCGTCTTTAAAGAGCATAAGGGTCGGAATGCCGCGGATGCCGTACTTGGTGGCGGTGCCCTGATTTTCGTCCACGTTCAGCTTGGCGATCGTCAAGCGGCCAGCGTATTCGGCGGCGACTTCTTCCAAAATGGGGGCGATCATCTTGCAGGGGCCACACCAGGCAGCCCAGTAGTCCACCAGCACCGGCTGGCCGGATTTCAACACATCGGCATCGAAGCTGGCGTCACTGACGTTCTTGATTTGGTCGCTCATGATGGTGATTCTCGGTTCGGCAGCAAAAGGCGCGTTAAAACGCGCCTTGCCGTTGTTCTTGTTTGTGGAATGGACTCAAGCATACCACTGTCAATAACAACAGGCATACCACTGTTAATAACAACAGGGTTTGCAGGATTTTGTGTAGGATGTTGCGGCTCAGCTGTCGCGATCCGGGAGGTCAACGCCCGGGACGGCGGTTGTGACTGTTCATCATCCTACCGAATTCGGACCTGGTCAGGTCGTGCGCATCCCACCCGGAGCCGCGCAGAATCTAGGCTTAACCGTAAAATGTCGGTTTTTTTCCACAGATGTTGGGGATAACTTGGCCACTCCACGTTACAACGAGGCGTCCATCCGCGTCCTGAAGGGGCTGGAACCCGTGCGGCAGCGCCCGGGCATGTACACCCGCACCGAAAACCCCCTGCACGTCGTGCAGGAGGTCATAGACAACGCCGCGGACGAGGCCCTCGCCGGTCACGGCAAACAGATCCAGGTCACGCTGCATGCCGATGGCAGCGTCTCCGTCGAGGACGACGGCCGCGGCATTCCCGTCGGCCTGCACCCCGAAGAAAACGCGCCCGTCGTCGAACTCGTGTTCACGCGCCTGCATGCGGGCGGCAAGTTCGACAAGGCGGGCGGCGGCGCTTACGCCTTCTCGGGCGGCCTGCACGGCGTCGGCGTGTCCGTCACCAATGCGCTCGCCACCCGCCTGGAAGTCATCGTCTGGCGCGACAACGCCGTCAGCCGGCTGGTGTTCAAGGGCGGCGACGTCGACGAGCCCCTGGCGCCTTACGACCAGGGCGGCCGCAAGAAGTCCGGCACCCGCGTGCGCGTCTGGCCCGATGCCAAATACTTCGACAGCCCCAATATCCCGCTGGGCGAGCTGACGCATCTGCTGCGCAGCAAGGCCGTGCTGCTGCCGGGCGTGAAGGTCACGCTCGTCAACGAGAAAACGGGCGACACCAAGACCTGGCAGTATCAGGACGGCCTGCGCGGCTACCTGGCCGAAGCCCTGGTAGGCGCCGAACTGATGGTGCCGTTCTTCGAAGCCGAACAGTACGCCGGCGCCGACCACGAAAATTTCGCCGAAGGCGAGGGCGCCCAATGGGTGGTGGCCTGGACCGACGACGGCAACGCGGTGCGCGAGTCCTACGTCAACCTCATTCCCACGCCGGCCGGCGGCACGCATGAATCCGGCCTGCGCGAAGGCCTGTTTGGCGCGGTCAAGGGTTTTGCCGAGCTTCACAGCCTGCTGCCCAAGGGCGTGAAGCTCTTGCCCGAAGACGTGTTCGCCCGCGCCAGCTTCGTGCTGTCGGCCAAGGTGCTCGATCCGCAATTCCAGGGCCAGATCAAGGAACGCCTGAACAGCCGCGACGCCGTGCGGCTGGTCGGCGGATTCTCCAAGAGCGCGCTCGACCTCTGGCTGCACAGCAACGTCGAATACGGCAAGAAGCTCGCGGAACTGGCCATCCGGCAGGCGCAGGCGCGCCAGCGTTCGGCCCAGAAGGTTGAAAAGCGCAAGAGCTCCGGCGTGGCGGTGCTGCCCGGCAAGCTGACCGACTGCGAGTCCAGCGACGCCACGCGCACCGAAGTGTTTCTGGTCGAGGGCGACTCGGCCGGCGGCTCGGCCAAGATGGGCCGCGACAAGGAATTTCAGGCCATCCTGCCGCTGCGCGGCAAGGTGCTCAATTCCTGGGAAGTCGACCGCGACCGGCTCTTTGCCAATAACGAAATCCACGACATTTCCGTGGCCATCGGCGTCGACCCCCACGGCCCCAACGACTCGCCCGACCTGTCCGGCCTGCGCTACGGCCGCATCTGCATCCTGTCGGACGCGGACGTCGACGGCTCGCACATTCAGGTGCTGTTGCTGACGCTGTTCTACCGGCACTTTCCCAAGCTCGTCGAGGCCGGCAACGTCTACGTCGCCAAGCCGCCGCTGTTCCGCCTGGACGTGCCCGCCCAGGGCAAGCGTCCCGCCCGCAAGATCTATTGTCTTGACGATGGCGAGCTCGAAGCCGCGCAGGACAAGCTGCGCAAGGAAGGCGTGCGCGAAGGCGCGTGGGCCGTCAGCCGGTTCAAGGGCCTGGGCGAAATGAACCCCGAGCAACTGTGGGAAACCACTATGAATCCGGACACGCGCCGCCTGCTGCCCGTGGGGTACGGCGACCAGACCCCCGACGACACCACCCGCATGTTCGACATGCTGATGGGCAAGGGCGAGTCCTCGCAACGCCGCGCGTGGATCGAGGAAAAGGGCAATCTGGCGGAGCTCGACATCTGATGACGCCGTCCGCGCCCGGGCAAGCCCGCATGGTCGTCGACCTGACCGCCGACGACTACGCGGATTTTGCCGCCTATGTGTACAAACGGCCGGAGCTGCGCCGCCGACGTTACCGGTCTCATTTGCGCTTCGGCGTCCTGATGATCGTGGCGCTGCTTGCGTACCTGATCTGGCAGACCTGGGACGGCAAGGGCCCCAATTGGGGCGCGATCCTGCCGGTATATTTCCAGGGGCTGGCGGTGGGTTTGGGCATCCTGGCGCTGCTGGCCCTGGCCTACGAATACGTGCTGCCCGGACTCGTGCGGATGAACACGCGCCGCATGCTGGCCAAGCAGCCCGACACCCTGTACCTGGGGCGGCACGAACTGGACTTCGGGCCCGACGGCGTTACCGACAGCACCGCCTCCGCCTCCGGGCACATGGCGTGGACGGACGTGCGGCGGGTCGAGGAAACCCCCGAACATCTCTACGTCATCCTCGGCACCCTGCAGGGCGTGATCATCCCCAAGCGCGGGCAGGACGCCGCCACGTTGCAGGCCGTGCGCGCCCAGATGCGCGCGCATGTCGCCGACACGCAGCTCCTGGCCCCGTCCGCCTGAGGCGCATTGACGCCGTTTCGATGAATTTGTCTACCTGAAACCATCATGACCGACAGCAATCAACCCGGCCTGTTTGACTCCAACCCGCCAGGCGGCGACGGCGACGGTGACGGCAACGCCGCCATCACGCTGGCGCGCTACGCGGAGCAGGCCTATCTGGACTACGCGGTTTCCGTGGTGCGCGGCCGCGCATTGCCCGACGTGGGCGACGGCCAGAAGCCGGTGCAGCGCCGCATCCTCTTTGCCATGCAGGCGATGGGGCTGGGCTCCGGCGCCAAGCCCGTCAAATCCGCGCGCGTCGTCGGCGACGTGCTGGGTAAATACCATCCGCACGGCGACCAGGCAGCATACGACGCCATGGTGCGCATGGCGCAGAATTTCTCGCTGCGCTATCCCCTGATCGACGGCCAGGGCAACTTCGGTTCGCGCGACGGCGACAACGCCGCCGCCATGCGTTACACGGAAGCGCGGCTCACGCCCATCGCCAAGCTGCTGCTCGACGAGCTTGACGAGGGCACTGTCGATTTCGTGCCCAACTACGACGGCAGCCAGCAAGAGCCGCAGATGCTGCCGGCGCGGCTGCCCGTGATGCTGCTGAACGGCGCCTCGGGCATTGCCGTCGGCATGGCCACCGAGATCCCGCCGCACAACTTGCGTGAAGTCGCTCAGGCTTGCGTGGCGCTCATCAAGCAGCCGCAGTTGCCGGACGAGGAACTGTACGCAATGATCCCCGGCCCGGACTTCGCGGGCGGCGGCCAGATCATCACTCCGGCGGCCGATATCGCGCAGATCTACGGCGTGGGCCGCGGTTCGCTCAAGGTGCGCGCGCGCTGGCAGTTTGAAGAACTGGCGCGTGGCCAGTGGCAACTGGTCGTCAACGAGCTGCCCCCCGGCACGTCCGGCCAGAAGGTGCTCGAAGAGATCGAGGAAATCACCAATCCCAAGGTCAAGACGGGTAAGAAGAGCCTGACGCCGGAGCAGACGCAGGCCAAGGCCGTGATGCTGAACTTGCTGGACGCCGTGCGCGACGAATCCGGCAAGGACGCCGCGGTGCGCCTGGTCTTCGAACCCAAGACCTCGCGGGTGGACCGCGACGAGTTCGTCAACACGCTGCTGGCGCAGACCAGCATGGAAGGCAGCTCCAGCGTCAACCTGGTGTGCATCGGCACCGACGGCCGTCCGCGTCAGAAGGGCCTGCGCGACGTGCTGGTCGAATGGCTGGCGTTCCGCACGAACACCGTGGTGCGCCGCACGCGCTTCCGCCTGGACAAGGTCATCGACCGCATCCATGTGCTGGAAGGCCGCATGGTCGTCTACCTGAACGTGGACGAGGTCATCCAGACGATCCGCGAATCCGACGAGCCCCGCGCCGCGCTGATGGAACGCTTCAAGCTGTCCGAGCGCCAGGCCGAGGACATCCTCGAAATGCGCCTGCGTCAGCTGGCGCGCCTGGAAGGCTTCAAGATCGAACAGGAACTGGCCGACAAGCGCAAGGATCAGGTCTCGCTGCAGGAGCTGCTGGACAATCCCACGACGCTCAAGCGCCTGCTGATCAAGGAAATCGAAGCCGACGCCAAGCAATTCGGCGACGAGCGGCGCACCCTGATCGAGACGGCCGAGCGCGCAGTCCTCGAAACCAAGGTGCTGGACGAACCGGTCACCGTGGTCGTCTCGCAGAAGGGCTGGCTGCGCGCCCGCCAGGGCCACGGCCATGACGCCTCGCAATTCGGCTTCAAGCAGGGCGACGACATGTACGGCGCCTTCGAGTGCCGCACCACCGATACGCTGATCGCGGTTGGCGACAACGGCCGGGTCTACTCGGTGCCGGTGTCCGGCTTGCCGTCGGCTCGCGGTGACGGCCAACCGGTCACCACGATGATCGACCTGGAGTCCGGCACGCGCATCGTCCATACGATCGCCGCGTCCGCCGACAGCCGCTGGCTGCTGGCAACGCGCGGGGGCTATGGGTTTGCTGCCAAGCTGTCCGACATGGTCAGCCGCCAGCGCGCGGGCAAGCAATTCATCACGCTTGAAACGGGCGACGAACTGCTGCGCCCGGTGCCGCTGTTTGCAGGCGCCCAGCAACTGGCGCTGCTGTCGCAAAAGGGCAAGTTCCTGGTCTTTGGCCTGGACGAGGTCAAGTCGCTGTCCGGCGGCGGACGCGGCACCATCCTGATGGGACTGGACGGCGCGGACAAGCTCGACCAGACCGTGCCGATCGGCCCCCGCGGGCTGCGCGCCACGGGCATCTACCGCAACAAGATGACCGAAGACATCCTGGCGGGTGCGGATCTGGCGGTCTATGTCGGCAAGCGGGCCCGCAAGGGCCGCGCGCTGGATGTGCGGCCCAAGCAGCCGCTGCTGTCTCCGGTGCTGGTTTGACGCCTGCGCGCCGCCTGACGCCGCAGACGCCCGGCGGCGCGCGCCCCTTGCGCCGCCCAGCTGCCATCCAGAGACCCGCATGAGCATCGACCTCGACGCCCGGCCGCGCCTTGCGCACGTCGATGCCCTGCGGGGCTTTGCGCTCTTCGGCATCCTGGTCGTCAACATCAACGTGTTCGCCTTTCCGTTCTACGGCGGGGGCGTGCCGGATCCGGTCTACTCCAGCCCCTTGGATGTGACGGTCCGCTGGCTGGTCGCCTGGTTGTTCGAAACCAAGTTCTACCTGCTGTTTTCCTTCCTGTTCGGCTACAGCTTCACGCTGCAGATGACGGCGGCCGAACGCGCCGACGCGGCCTTCGTGCCGCGTTTTTTGCGCCGGCTGGCGGGGCTGGCGGCCCTGGGTATGGCACACGCCATCCTGTTCTACCAGGGCGACATTCTGGTGACGTACGCGTTGCTGGGCCTCGCGCTGCTGCTATGCCGGCGCATGGACCCGGGCCGGGCGCTGCGCGTTGCGCTGTGGCTGATCGCACTGGCATCGGCGGTGTGGGCGATTCTGGGCGCGTTAAGTTTCCTGGACCCCGTGCCGGCCGGCTACGGGCTGCAATACAAAGCCGAGGCGCTGGCCTCCATCGAGGCGTACCGCGGCACCGTCGGCACCACGATTGCGCAGCACATCAAGGAACTCACCGAGGCCATCTGGTTCACTGTGCTGTTGGTGCAGGGGCCATTCGTTTTTGCCATGTTCCTGGCGGGATACGCGTTGGGCCGGCGCAATGCGCTGGCCGACCCCTGGCGCTCGCGCCGCGCGCTCGGACTGCTGTGCGCGCTATGCGTCCTGCCCGGGCTGGCCGGCGCCGCGGCGTATGCGACCAGCGCCTTGCCGCAGGCGCGCGTGGTGTGGGAATTGCCGGGACTGGCCGTGGGCCTTTTCACCGCGCCGCTTTTAAGCCTGTCATACGGTGCGGCGTTCCTGCTGGCGCTGCGCACGGGGCCTGGCGAGCGCCTTGGGGCCTGGCTGGCGCCCGCCGGGAGGATGGCGCTGAGCAATTACCTGATGCAGTCGGTGGTCTGCGCATTTCTCTTCACGGCGTGGGGCTTGCGCCTGTACGCCGCCGTGCCGCCCCTGGCCGCGTTTCTGATTGCGGTGGCTATCTTTGCCGCCCAGTTGCCGTTGTCTGCCTGGTGGCTGCGGCATCATGCCTACGGCCCTGTGGAATGGTTCCTGCGCGCGCTCACCATTGGCGCACGGCCGCCCTGGCTGCGGGCAGGCGCAGGCTGATCAGGTGGCGCGGGCGGATCCTCGCCCGGCCGCCGTTGCGGTGGACGCCTAACCCCGCGTCTGCGATATCGCGGCGTCGATGGCGCCGGCGAGTCGTTCGGTCAGTTGGTCCAGTTCGTCGTCGGAGATGATGAAGGGCGGCGCGAGCAGCACGTGATCACCCTGTCGTCCATCGAGGGTGCCGCCCATCGGATAGACCATCAAGCCCCGCGCCATCGCCTCGCGCTTGATCCGCGCATGCAGCGTCAGCTCGGGATCGAAGGGCTGCTTGGTGGCGCGGTCCTGAACCAGCTCCACGCCCATGAACAGGCCCCGGCCGCGGATGTCGCCCACGTGCGGGTGTTCGCCCAGCGCCGCATGCAGCCGCTGCGTCAGGCCCGCGCCCTGGACTCGCACGCGCTCCAGCAGCCCGTCGCGCCGGATCACGTCCTGCACTGCCAGCGAGGCCGCGCACGCCAGCGCGTGGCCAAGATACGTGTGGCCGTGCTGGAAAAAGCCGCTGCCCTGCTGCATGGCCTGCACGATATGCTGCTGCGCCATGACTGCGCCGATGGGCTGATAGCCGCCGCCCAGGCCCTTGGCGATGGTGATGAGATCCGGCGTCACGCCTTCCTGTTCGACGGCGTACAGCGAGCCGGTCCGGCCCATGCCGCACATGACTTCGTCGGCGATGAACAGCACGCCGTGGCGGTCGCAGACCTCTCGGATGCGGCGGAAGTAGCCGGGCACGGCCGTCACCGCGCCGGATGTCGCGCCCACCACTGGCTCGGCCACGAATGCCATCACGGAGTCCGGGCCGAGACGTTGGATGGCCGCGTCCAGCTCCTGCGCAAGCCGCTCGCCGTATTGTTCTGCGGTTTCGCCGACGCGCTGGTCGCGGTAGGCATAGCAGGGCGAGACATGCTCGACCTCGATCAGCAAAGGCGCGAACTGCGCGCGCCGCCAGGCGTTGCCGCCAACCGCCAGCGCGCCCAGCGTGTTGCCGTGATAGCTCTGCCGCCGCGCGATGATGTGGCGGCGTTGCGGCTGGCCGATTTCGACGAAGTATTGGCGCGCCATCTTCAGCGCCGCTTCGACCGCTTCCGAGCCGCCCGATACGAAGTAAGCATGCGAGGTGCCGGCGGGGGCGTCCGCGACCAGGCGGGCCGCCAGCTTTTCAGCGACCTCCGTGGTGAAAAAGCTGGTGTGGGCGTAGGCCAGCGCGTCGATCTGCGCGTGCAGGGCCGCCTGGACGTCCGGGTGGTTGTGACCCAGGCAGGACACCGCCGCGCCGCCTGAGCCGTCCAGATACGCGCGGCCCGCGCTGTCATGGATCCAGGCGCCCTGGCCGCGCAAGGCGATGGGGGGCGTATGGCGAAGGGAGCGATGCAGGATGTGGGTTTGGCTCATGCTGCGGGTTCCTGGGTCAGGTTGAAGGGGGGCTTCGGCTTGCAGGCCTCAGCCTTGGCGACGTGCGGGGGCGCCGATCCAGTAGACGTTGCTGGCACGCAGACGCTGCTCCACCTCGGTCAGCCGGTCCAGCACCGCTTCGCCGCCGCGGGCCGTCAGCCTGGCTATCAGGTGTTCGGCCAGCCCAAGCAGTCCGGCGGTCGTGTGGAAGAACGAGCCCGGTCCCTGGTGCGCGGGCCTTGCCTGCACGCCATCGCGGTCGGACGGGAAAAAGCGGAGGGTATGGCGGGCGTCCACGGCAAGTGGGGACAGCGGGTCGTCGGTCAGCGCCACCACGGCCACGCCGCGTTGCGCGGCCTGGCGTGCGAGCTCGACGGTGGCGACAGGGTAGGGCGCCTGCGAGATGACGATCAGCGCGTCGCCCGCGCCCATGTTGTCGATCTGTTCGGCCGGCGCGCCGCCCAGCCCGTCGATCAGGACACTGTTGCGCCGCACGAGTTGATAGGCATACCGCATCTGGAACGCGATGCCGAAGGCCGAGCGCGTGCCCAGGAAACCGACTTGATGCGCGTTCAAAAGGGTTTGCACCGCGGCGTCGAACGCCGCGGGCGGGTTCAGCGCGCAGACCGAGGACATGGCCTGGACCTGATACCCGGTCAACGCATCGTGGCCGGGTTCCGTGGACGCGCTCGCAGCGGCCTGCAGGGCCGCGGCACGGTCGCGCAGGCCCGGCTCGCTCTGTGCGGCCAGCGCCTGCTGGAACGGCTGGCGGAAATCTTCGTAGCTGCCATAGCCCACCGCGCGGGCCAGCCGCAACATCGTGGCCGGCGCCACCCCCAGCGTCTGTGCCTGCCGGCGCATCGACCACAGTCCCACAAGCGCGGGATTGGCCACCACCCAGCGCGCCGCCCGCTGCAATTCGGGTGGCAGTTGCTCCAGCTTTTCCTGGAGGGTGGCGAGCAGGGGGGACGGCAGGGACATGTAGACAAGGCCGGATAAAACCGTAAAAAAACATATGATAAATAAAACATCATGAACAAAACATATGTTTTTTATTGGGGCTTGCCCGCAGGTGGATGCCTCGCTGGCCCCCGGCACAGCGGAATCGGCGTGCTGACAAGTCCATTCATACTGCAGTCATCCTCGCCAAATCCACGTTCATTTATTTACATCGTGCCCGGGTTTTTGTTTGACTCGAATAAATCGGGCGCATATGATTCGTGTAGAAATGATTTTGCCCGAACCTTCCGTATCCATGACTGACGCCGCGAAAACAGAAACCACTCAGCAGTACGACCTGCGCATTTTGCGAGCCCTGCGCCGCATCACGCGTTCGATCGCGCTGCATTCGCGACAGTTGTCCGCGGTCAGCCACATCACTGCACCGCAATTGATGTGCCTGCGCACTGTGATCGCCAACGGTCCCATGACCGCTACGGCGATCAGCCGCGAGATGCACGTCAGCCCCAGCACGGTGGTCGGCATCCTGGATCGCCTGGAAGACAAGGCGCTGATCCGCCGCGAGCGGGGCCGTGAAGACCGCCGCATCGTGTTCGTCACCGCCACCGAGGCGGGACATGAATTGGCGCAAGGCGCGCCGTCGCCGCTGCAAAAGCATCTGGCTGACGCGCTCAATGCCTTGCCGGAATTGGAACAGGCCACCATCACCCTGTCCTTGGAGCGCATCGTGACGCTCATGGAACAGGACGGTCAGGCCGCAGTCGACACGCATGGAGACGTGTCGTCGCCCATCCTTGAAGTGCCCACGGGCGGGGCACCCCCAGAATCGGGAATCGTTGCATGAAGAAAAACGAACTGGATACCCCCACACTCTCAAGTGCCGTGGCGCCGGCGGTCAGCGCGCAGACCCATACCATGCGTCTGCCCGACCGCAAAGACGGCGCCGCGATCCACCGCCTCATTTCCGAGTGCCCGCCGCTCGACCTGAATTCCCTCTACGCGTACCTGCTCCTGTGCGAGCACTTTCGCGACACCTGCGTCCTGGCTGAAAGCGCCGGGGGACGCATCAATGGTTTCATCTCCGCTTATGTGGACCCGTCCCGCCCTGACGTCCTGTTCGTCTGGCAGGTTGCGGTGCACGCCCGCGCTCGCGGCCAACGCCTTGGCCGCGCCATGCTCCGGGAACTCTTGCAGCGCAAGGGCCTGGCGCATGTCCGCTATCTTGAAACCACGGTGGGGCCTGACAACCAGGCTTCGCGCCGCACCTTCGCCGGCCTGGCCGCCGAAGTAGGCGCCCACGTTTCCGAACAGCCGTTCTTCGACCGGCAACTCTTCGGCGGCGCGGACCATGACGACGAGATGCTGTTAAGGATAGGTCCGTTCGCCTTGCCGTCCCCTTAGGGGCGCCAAAGGCCTGACGGTCTTATCGATTTACCGGGATGGTTCGAACTATCCAGGTGCGCTTGCCGCACTTGGCGGGATCAGGCCGTCCGTCAATTAATGAGTTGAAAAGGGAGGATTAATCATGGACTTGAAGATCTTTGACCGCATGGAGTCTGAGGTGCGGGGCTACATCAGGTCGTTTCCCGTGATATTCAATCAGGCCCGTGGCTCGACGCTCATCGATGAAGATGGCACCGAATACATCGACTTCTTCAGCGGCGCAGGCACGCTGAACTACGGCCACAACAATCCTGTTCTCAAGGAAAAGCTGCTGGAGTATGTGCAGGCGGACGGCGTCGTCCACGGCCTGGACATGGCCACCAGCGCGAAGAAGCGTTTCCTGGAGACGGTGGATCGCGTGCTGCTCAAGCCGCGCAACTGGCAGTACACCCTGCAATTCACCGGCCCGACCGGCACCAATGCCGTCGAAGCCGCGCTGAAGATCGCGCGCCAGGTCAAGGGCCGCCCCAACGTGATCTCGTTTACGCACGGCTTTCATGGCGTCAGCGGCGGCTCGCTCGCCGCGACGGCCAACATGAAGTTCCGTGAGGCCGCCGGCTACGCGCTGGGCAACACGACGTTCATGCCCTATGACGGATACTTTGGTCCGGACGTGGACACCATGTCGTACATGGAACGCATGCTGGAAGACCCGAGCAGCGGCATGGACAAGCCGGCCGCCGTCATCGTGGAAACGGTGCAGGGCGAAGGCGGCGTCAACGTGGCCACGCTGCGCTGGCTCAAAGAGCTGGAAAAACTGTGCAAGCGCCACGACATGCTGCTGATCGTGGACGACATCCAGGTCGGGTGCGGCCGCACCGGCACCTTCTTCAGCTTCGAGACCGCTGGCATCCGCCCCGACATCATCACGCTGTCCAAGTCGCTGTCGGGCTTTGGTCTGCCGATGTCGCTGGTGCTGATGAAGCCCGAGCTGGACATCTGGAAGCCCGGCGCTCACAGCGGCACCTTCCGCGGCAACAACCTCGCCTTCGTCACCGCCACGCAGGCGCTGGAAACGTACTGGACCAACGCCGCATTCACCGCCGACGTCCAGCGCAAGGAGCGCCTGGTCGGCGACTGGCTCGAAAACCTGGTGCACAGCTATCCCAACGCCGGCCTGTCGGCGCGTGGCCGCGGCCTGATCCAGGGCCTGGTGTCCAACAGCAATCCCGCGCTGTCCAACCGCATCGCGCAATGCGCCTTCAAGAAGGGCGTCGTGATCGAAACGTCGGGCGCGCACGATGAAGTGCTGAAGCTGCTGCCCGCGCTGACGATCGAGGAAGATCTGCTCGCCAAGGGCCTGGATCTGATCGAGGCCAGCGTGGCCGAAGCGCTGGCCGATGAGGGGCAGTCCGCCCGCATCCTGAAATTTGGAGGAAAGCGTCAATGATCGTACGTAATGTCAAAGATGTGATCGGCACTGCCGACGAAGTCCGCACCGACACCTGGGTCAGCCGCCGTGTGCTGCTCAAGAAGGACGGCATGGGCTTTTCATTCCACGAGACCACCATCTTCCCGGGCGGCCGCACGCACATCCACTACAAGAACCATCTTGAGGCGGTGTGGTGCATCGAGGGCGACGGTTCGATCGAGACCATCGCCGACGGCAAGAAATATGACCTCGGCCCCGGCGTGGTCTATGCGCTGAACGAAAACGACGAGCACTGGCTGTGCGGCGGCAAGGAGCCGCTGCGCGTCATCTGCGTCTTCAATCCGCCGCTGACCGGCCAGGAAGTGCACGACAAGGAAGGTGTCTACGCGCTGCCCGATGCGGTCGCGGCCTGATAAAAGGAGGTTCGCATGATCTCACCCGCGCAGGATCCGTACGCCTCCCGTACGGATCGCAGTTCCGCCATCATTTCCCGCCAGGACCCCGTCGTCTATGAAGACGGCAAGTATGCCAACGCCCTGACCAGCGAGCAGGTCGGCCAGTACGACCGCGACGGCTTCCTGCTCTTGGAAAACCTGTTCACGGAGGCCGAGGTGCGTGCGCTGTCGGCCGAGGTCGAGCGCATGACGCGCGACCCTTCCATCGTCCGCCGCGAAGAGGCCATCACCGAGCCGGGCAGCAATGCCGTGCGTTCCATCTTTCTGGTGCACGTGCTCAATCCCATGCTGGCCCGCCTGGTGCGAGATCCGCGCCTGGTCAACGTGGCGCGCCAGATTCTCGGCTCCGAGGTCTACATCCACCAGTCGCGCGCCAACATGAAGCCGGGCTTCAAGGGCAAGGAGTTCTACTGGCACTCCGACTTTGAAACCTGGCACGTTGAAGACGGCATGCCGTCGATGCGCGCGCTCAGTTGCTCGGTGCTGCTGACCGACAACAACGAGTGCAACGGCCCGCTGATGCTGGTGCCCGGATCGCATCGGCAGTTCATTTCGTGCGTCGGCGAGACGCCGAACGAGCACTATAAGCAGTCGCTGAAGAAGCAGGAATACGGCGTGCCGGATCCGGTCAGCCTGCAGTTGCTGGTGGAGCAGGGCGGCATCAGCACGATGACGGCCAAGGCCGGCTCCGTGGTGTTCTTCGACTGCAACACGATGCACGGCTCGAACAGCAACATTTCGCCGTGGCCCCGCGCCAACGTCTTCATGGTCTACAACAGCATGGAGAACACCCTGAACCCGCCCAAGTATGGGCTGACCCCGCGTCCCGAGCACATCGCGACGCGCAAGGGATTCAAGGCGGTCACGCCGCTGGACACCTTGAAGCTGGTCGGCGGCTGAGCAACCGCCACCTTATCTGGCCCGGGCTTGTCCCGGGCTTTTTTTGTCTCTTTCGGGCGGTCCGGCGCGCCGCATTTCTTGTATTCTCTGCGGCATTCGCCACTCGTTGAGCCACCGCCGCCATGTCCGCCCGCATCCTCAGCCTGCATATCTACCCCGTCAAATCCTGTGCGGGCATCGACCTGAACGAATCGCCGATCGACCGCGCGGGCCTGGCCCATGACCGGCGCTGGATGGTGGTGGACGCCGCGGGCCAGTTCATGACGCAGCGGCAATGGCCGGCCATGGCGCTCATCCGCACCGCGCTCACCGCGCACGCGCTGCGGCTGTCGGCGCCCGGCATGGCGGACCTGGACGTCGCTCTGGACGGCTCGGGTCTGCAAGGGGAGGCCCTCACGGTAGGCGTCTGGAGCGACACCACCACGGCCCGGCGCGAAGGCGACGCCGCCGCACAGTGGCTGACCCAGTTCCTGCAAACGCCTTGCGGCCTGCTCAAGGTGGACGCCGCGGCGCGCCGCGATGCCAAGCCGGATTGGGTGTCCCGCTGGGTTGATGCGCACCCCGACCTGGCCGAGGCCTTCGTGGGCGAGCACTGCTTTGGCTTTGCCGATGGGTTCCCGCTACTGATCGCCAACCAGGCGTCGCTGGACGACCTGAATGCCCGCCTGCAGGCCAAGGGCGCTGACCCTGTGCCCATGGACCGCTTTCGTCCCAACATCGTGGTCGACGGCGAATGGGAAGCCTTCGAAGAAGACCACACCGCCATGATCACGGCGGCCGGAGTGCGGATGGCGTTCGTCAAGCCGTGCACGCGTTGCTCGATTCCCGACATCGACCAGCGCACGGCCAAACAGTACGAGGAACCGGGCCGCACGCTGGCGAGTTACCGCAATCTGGACATCGGCGTGGTGTTCGGCCAGAACGCCATTCTGGATGCGCCGGCGGGGACGCGGCTCAAGGTGGGCGACGCGGTCGAGATCGAACTGGATTTCTGACGCGCCGCCCTTGGGGGGCGGGTCCTGGGCCTTAGGGCGAGGACAGCTTCAAGCCAACCAGGCCCAACACGATGAGCGCGACGCTGGCGATGCGCAGCCAGCTCGCCGACTCCCCGAACAGCACGATGCCGGCCACGAAGGCGCCGATCGTGCCGATGCCCACCCATACGGCGTAGGCGGTGCCCAGCGGCAGGGTTTTCATGGCCAGCGCCAGCAGCCAGAAGCTGACCAGCATGCCGGCCACGGTGCCCACGGACGGCCACAGCCGGGTGAATCCGTGGGTGTATTTCAGGCCGACGGCCCAGACGATTTCAAACAGGCCAGCCAAAACCAGGATGATCCAGGTCATTCACGACTCCCAAGATTGCGTTGCCGGCGGGGTGCCGGCATAAATGGGGTCGTCCCCGGAAAACGCGCAAGCCGTTTGACGGTGCGCGGCAACGGGCCGTCCCGTTGCGGCAAAAATTATAGAATACCGGCTTTCGACGGCAAATCCGGATGCCGGGCATCAACCTTGCAACACTTCGCGGTCCGGGCCGCGAAACCAGGAAATTCTTTATGCAACGCATCATGCTGCGGGCAAAGCTGCACCGCGTCACGGTCACCGAAGCCGACCTTCACTACGAAGGCTCTTGCGGCATCGACGAAGACCTCCTCGACGCTGCCGGCATGCGCGAGTTCGAACGCATCGAACTCTACAACGTGACCAACGGTGAACGCTTCGACACCTACATCATCAAGGCCGCACGCGGCAGCGGCGCCATCTCGCTGAATGGCGCGGCCGCACGCCGGGCCCAGGTGGGCGACCTGCTCATCATCTGCACGTACGGTCCGATGTCCGAAGAAGATTCGGCCACGCACAAGCCCCAGGTGGTGCTGGTGGACGACGCCAACCGCGTCAAGGAAATCCGCAAGTTCCCGGCATGACGCCGGGCCGGGCGGAGCGCCATCCTGGCATCGCCGGATAGCGCTTCGTCGCCTCTGAACCGTTTCATCATGAGCTTCCAGGTCATCATCCAACCCAGCAAGCATCAATTCCCGGTCGAGCCCGGCCAGACCGTGCTCGACGCCGCGCTGGCGGCAGGCATCGTCCTGCCTTACAGCTGTCGCAACGGCGCGTGCTCCACCTGCAAGGGCAAAGTGGTTTCCGGGGAGTTCGACGCCGGCCAGTACCCCGCGCAGATCCTGTCGCCCGAGGAACTGGCCGACGGCTACACGCTGTTCTGCCAGGCTCGTCCCGAGTCCGACCTCGTGGTCGAGTCCACCGAAGTCCGGCTCGCCAGCGACATCCAGATCCGCAAGCTGCCGTCGCGTGTCCAGACCATGGAGCGCGTGGCGCCCGACGTCACGGTCCTGAAGCTGCAACTGCCGGCCTCCGAGCAGTTCCGCTATTACGCCGGTCAGTACGTCGAAATCATCCTGAAGGACGGCCGCCGCCGCAGCTATTCGATGGCCGGCGCGCCGCACACCGGCAGCCCGCTGGAATTGCACATCCGGCACATGCCGGGCGGGCTTTTCACCGATCACGTGTTTGGCGCCGGCGACACGCAGATGAAGGAACGCGAGATCCTGCGTCTGGAAGGGCCCTTCGGATCGTTCTTCCTGCGCGAAGACAGCGACAAGCCGATCGTTCTGCTGGCCAGCGGCACGGGCTTCGCGCCGGTCAAGGCGATCGTCGAACACATGATCCACAAGAACATCGACCGGCCCGTCGTGCTGTACTGGGGCGGCCGCCGTCCGCAGGACCTCTACATGGACGCGCTGGCGCAATCGTGGTCCGCGCAGCTTCCCAACTTCAGCTACGTGCCGGTCGTGTCCAACTCGCTGCAGGAAGACAACTGGACCGGCCGCACCGGCTTTGTCCACGAAGCCGTGATGCACGACATCGCGGACCTTTCCAGGCACCAGGTCTATGCCTGCGGCACGCCGCTGATGGTCGACGCGGCTCGCCGCGAGTTCAGCGCGCAGAACGGTCTGCCGCCGGAAGAGTTCTACGCGGATGCCTTCACGTCAGAGGCCGATCTGGCGAAGGCCGGGTCTTAAGTAATATGTTTTTTATTACTTAGGCGGCTGCAAAACGGCAAGGTAAACTGCTTTGGCAGCGGCCTGCCGGGGCACGCGGACATCGGGTCCGCGTACGCAACCGGCATGCAAGGAGCGATGCGGGCATGAAAGTAGCGGTATTGGGTAGCGGCATTATCGGCATCTCCAGCGCCTGGTGGCTAAGCCAGGCGGGTCATGACGTCGTGGTCATAGACCGCTGCACCGGCCCCGCCCAGGAAACCAGCCTCGCCAATGGCGCGCAGATTTCCGTCTCCTACGCCGAACCCTGGGCCAATCCCCAGGCGCCGATGAAGCTGCTCAAGTGGATGTTCCGGGACGACGCGCCGCTCTTGTTCCGTCCGCAGCTCGACTGGCGGCAGTGGATGTGGGGTCTGGCATTCCTGCGCGAATGCCTGCCCGGCCGGCTGGCTCCCAACATCCGGGCCATGGTTCGCATGGCCGAATACAGCCGCGCCACGCTGCGCGGCATGCGCGCCGAGCTCGGCATCCAGTACGACCACCTCGAACGCGGCATTCTGAATTTCTACCGCGATCCCCACGAATTCGAAAACTCGCAGCGCGCCGCCGGCCTGATGCGCGACTTCGGCGTCGAACGCCGCGTTGTGTCTGCCGACGAAGTCGTCGCCATCGAGCCCGCGCTGGCGCCGCATCGCGCCACGATCGTGGGCGGCGACTACACGCCCGAGGACGAAAGCGGGGACGTACACCTGTTTACCGTCGCGCTCGCCCAGCTCTGCGAGCGCGCGGGCGTCGAATTCCGCTACAGCACGCGCGCGACCCGGCTGCTGACCATGGGCGGGACCGTCACGGGCGTCGAACTCATCGAGCCCGACGGCCGCTATGCTACCGTGTCGGCCGACGCCTATGTCGTCGCCATGGGCAGCTTCAGTCCGGGGCTGCTGCGCCCGCTGGGCATCCCGTGCAACGTGTACCCGGCCAAAGGCTATTCGGCCACGTTCCCGGTACTTGATCCGGCTGCCACCCCCACCGTCAGCCTTACCGACAGCAGCCACAAGATTGTCTTCTCGCGTCTGGGCGACCGGCTGCGCATGGCAGGCACGGCGGAACTTTCCGGCTATTCGCGCAGCCTGAATACCGGCCGTTGCGAGGCCTTGACCCGCCTCGCCAAAGAACTTTTTCCCGACGCGCTCGATTTCGAGCGCGTCAGCTATTGGTCGGGCTTGCGTCCGTCCACTCCCTCGAACGTGCCCATCATCGGCCGCAGCCGTATCCCGAATTTGTATATCAATACTGGACACGGTACGCTTGGCTGGACGATGGGTGTTGGCTCGGGCCGGGCATTGGCCGATCTGCTCAGTGGACGGCGGCCAGAACCGGAATTCCCTTTTCTTGGTCTGTGAACCTATGAAGAAACTGCAATTGGCGGGCGTTGCCCGCGCGATGTTCGCCAGCCGGCGTGCATGGGTGTTTGGCGCCGCGATGGCGATGGCTGGCGTGGCAAACGCCGCGCCCGTCGAAATCCAGGTCTGGCACACGCTGACAGATGCAAACAAGGCCGAGTTCGAAAAGCTCGCCAAGCAATACAACAAGGAACAGGACGACGTCAAAGTGACGCTGCGCGGCTTTGCGTCGCCGAACGCCCTGGAGCAAGAGGCAGTGTCCGCGGTCAAGGCCAAGAAGGGCCCGAACCTGCTGCAACTGTCCGACAACCATTCCCCCGAAGTCGTGGCCCAGCACAAAGCCGTGCTGCCGCTCTACGAACTGCTGGCCAAGTATCCGATCAAGGACCTGAACTGGTTCGTGCCGGCCACCAGCAGCTTCACCCGCGACAGCAAGGGCCGCCTGCTGGCCTTCCCGTGGATGGCCGAAGTGCCGGTGATGTTCTACAACACCGCCGCCTACAAGAAGGCCGGTCTCGATCCCAACAAGCCCGCACGCACCTGGACCGCGCTGCAGGCCGAACTTCTGAAGCTGCGCGACGTGGCCGATATCGACTGCCCCTACGCGTCCAGCGACCAGGTCGCGGTCCACCTCGAGAACCTGGCTCCGATCAACAACCAGCTGTTCACCAGCAACAACAACGGCCTGGATGCGGTCACCAAGAAGTCCGCCGCGCCCGCCATGCAGTTCGACACGCTGTACATGCGCCACATCTCGCTGATGGTCAGCTGGAAGCGCTCGCTGCTGTTCACTGCATACTCCGGCGACAACGCCTCCGACAAGCTGTTCGCCAAGGGCGAATGCGCCGTGCTGACGGCCAATTCGGGTGCGTTCGGCCAGTTCCTCGCCACCAAGTCGCTGTCCTTCGGCGTCTCGCCGCTGCCTTACTACGAGCAAGCCACCAAGGAGGGCGGCAAGCCCTTCGTCAGCGGCTCGGCGCTGTGGGCCCTCGAAGGTCATCCTCAGGCCCAGGAAAAGGCCACCGCGCAGTTCCTGGCGTGGCTGTCCAAGCCGGTCGTCGCCGCCGAATGGCATCAGCGCACGGGTTACCTGCCGCTGACTGAAGCCGCCTTCCGCGCCTCCGACGTGTCGTTTTACAGCAAGATCCCGGGCGCGCAGGCTTTTGTTGCCTCGATGAGCGCCAAGCCCGTCCAGAACAGCCGTGGTTTCCGCATGGCCAACTACGAGCGCATCGAGCCTGTGCTGAACAAGGAACTCACCGATGCCTTCGATGGCAAGGTGCCGCCCGTTTCCGCGCTGAACAACGCCGCCGCGCAGGCGCGCACCATCGCCACGCAGCGCTGATCGCAGTCAATGGCGCCGCGCTCCCGCAGCGCCGCGCAGCAGGACAAAGCCTGGTCTTCGGACCGGGCTTTTTTGTTTTTTTGATTCGTTGCGCACAGGGTGGATGAATCCGTCCGTGCGTACATGCCAGTCTGGCGGCGCCACCGGCGCTCGGCCACCATGCCGTTCAAGCGTGTCGCTTCCGATGCGCGCTTTGTTCGCGGTGAGGCATGGTACGAATCTTCTTTCTGGCGGCCGGGCTGTCTTGCCTTGGCGCATGCACGTGGTCGGGGCCCGGCCCGGGCGCATCCTCCTGGCAGGCGGCCAACCCGCCTTCGCAAGGGTTCCGCTTCGACTGGCAGTTATCCGGCGATCCCGCCGTCGCGCCGCTGCAGGTCTTCGACGACGGGCGCGAGACCTGGCTGCAATTTCTGCCGGGCCAGCCGTTGCCGGCCATCTTCGGTGCAGGCGATGGCGGTGAACACGCGTTGCCGTACGTGCGGCGTGATCCTTATGTGGTGGTTGCCGGCGCATGGAAAGCGCTGAGCTTTCGGGGCGGCAGGCTGACCGCTCGGGCGCAGCGGGCGCATGTTGCGGCGGACAGTCCGGCGCAATTGGCTCAATCCGCCTCGCGCAAGGTGCAGACCTCGGCGGCTGCCGTGGACGCATCGGAACGTCCGCATGTGGATTCCACCGCACACACCAGGCTCGTCGCTGACACGGCGCCGCGTTCGGAAGCGGGCGCGCTGGCCGGCGCAGAAGCGCCGAGCCGTCATGCCGCGCCGTCCGCCACGCATGCGGGGGCCACATCCACCGACGCGCACGTTGCCGCGCAGGCCGCCCCGTTCCGTGCCGCGCCGCCCGACGCCACGCTGCGCGCCGTGCTGGCACGCTGGGCCGACGCGGCCGGCTGGACGTTCCAACCTCAGCATTGGGCGGTGGACGTCGATATCCCGCTGGCCGCCACGGCCGAATTCTCCGGCGACTTCAAGGCGGCCGTGCGCGGCCTGCTCGGTGCCACCGAACTGGCCGACCGGCCCTTGCAACCGTGTTTCTACGGCAATCGCGTCCTGCGCGTCGTGCCGCTTGCGCAATCGTGCTCACGCGCGGCCACGCCTAAAGGAGCCTCGGCATGACATTCCGCCTGTTAGCTTGCGCCACGCGCTTCCCAACTTCCAGAACGCTTGCTTACGCTGCGCTCTCGTGCGCCATTGCAGGCTGCTCGGTGTCCGAGCAGGTCACGGACATGCGCCGCGCGGCCAGCGGCAGGCATGCCGACGCCGCTGCCCGCCATGAGGCCTTTGCCGATGGTTTGTCCGACCATCAGGCGCGCATCGCCGCGCAGGAAGTCTCCACGCCCTGGCTGGCCGGCAAGCCGCAGCCGCTCGCGCGCGAGGTCACGCTGCCCCCCGCTTTGCGTGAAAACGTCAAAACCACGCTCATGCTGGCTGACGACGCGGACCTTCCCACGCTGGCACAGCGCCTGACCGCCGCCACCGGCATCGCCGTGCGGGTACGCCCCGACGCGCTGCTTGCCCACGACCAATTCCTGCCGCGCCTGGCCGTCACCGGCGCGGTGGCCCTTGCCGCGCCGGCGCGCATCGAGGTGCGCGCGGATCCGCAACCCCTCGCCGATCTGCTCGACGCGCTGGCCGCGCGCTTTTCGGTGCACTGGCGCTACGAACACAATGCGCTCGAGTTCTACCGCACTGAAACACGCGTCTTCGATCTGCGCGCCCTGACGCTCGCCAGCAAGGTGGACGTGCGGCTTGGCCGCTCCGGCAGTGCGGAAGGCGAGGGCTTCGAAAGCACCTCCAACACGACGCTGTCCGCGGGCGAGCACAACACGCTGGCCATCCTGCGTGCAAACGTGCTGCCGTTCCTCACGCGATCCGGCGTCATTGCAGAGCCGGTGGAAGGCTCGGCCGCGCTGGTGGTCACCGATACGCCCGACGCCCTGGACCGGGTCGCGCGCTATCTGGAACGCGAGAACAAGGCGCTGACCCGCCGCGTTCGCCTGCTTTTCGAGGAAATCACCTTTATCGCCAACTCGGAGGCCGCGGGCGGCCTTGACTGGAATGCCCTTTATGCGGCGGCGGGCGCCACGGCGCGGCTGGCCGTGCCCGGTGTGCCGGCTACCGGCGCGGGGCTGCTTCAAGCCGCGTCGGGCGCGGGGCCATTCCAGGGATCGCAAGCCATCGTGTCCGCGCTCAGCGCCATGGGCGCGGTCGTGCGGCACAGCAAGATTCCGGTCCTGACTTTGAACCGCCGGCCGGTCTCGCACGCCGTCAGGACCACGTTCTCCTACATAGACCGCGTGCAAAGCACCGCCATGCCGGGCATGACCGCCACCGGGGCGAACGGTTCGCTGCCCGCGGTCTCCATCAGCCAGAAAGAAGAAACCGTGGGCTCGTTCCTCACCCTGGTGCCGGACATCCAGGAAGATGGGCAGATCCTTCTTTCCATCGCGTATGACAACGCCGTCGCGCAACCTCTGAAAACAATCACCTTCGGTGAAAGCGCCAATCAGGTCCAGGTGCAGCAGATCACGGTCGATGGCAGCGGCACCGTGCAGCAGATCGAGCTGCGGCCGGGGCAGCCCATGATCGTGGCGGGCTTTGACCGCACGCAGGACCAGCACGATCGCCAACGGCTGGCGCCCGGACTGCCGCTGCTTTCGGGTGGTCTGGATAGAGCCGCCACCGAACGCCACACGACGCTGATCCTCGTGACGGCCCAGGTCGAGGAAGGGTACTGATCGTGAACCGGGCCCCTCAACTCTTGCTGATCGAATGCCCCGGCGCCGAACGAACGCTGGCGATTGGCCTGCGCTGGTTTGCGCTTATTGGTTCCAACGTCCCCAAGCTCGCGCGGTCACGCGGTCGACGCCTGCGGGCCACGCATTACGTGGTGGGCGGATCACCCGCGATGGTCGCGGGCTATGGGCGCGCTCGCTCCGGAATCGGGCGCGGGCGGCTCACGCGCCGCGCCGGCGCATCGGCAGCGACGCCGCCGCAATCGGCCGCGCAATTGTTTGCCTTGCTGTACCCCGAGGGCGGCCACAGCCTCGTTCGCCTGCCGGACGGGCGCCATTGGCTTGTCGCCGCGCATGGCGGCGCGGTCCTGTCGCAGACCGACCGGGTATTCGGTTCGCTTGACGACGCGCTTCAGGAGCAGCGGGCGTTGCTCGCGCAGCGTCCCTCCTTGAAGGAACACGCTTCGGATCAAGTGTGGACGGCACTGGCGCAGGCCGTGGATGCCAGCGCCGCGCTGAATCCGCTGCCCTCGCGCTGGGCGGAGTTGCCTGCCGCACTGCGCCTCTTTCTGGCCTGCATCGGGTTTGCCGCCGTGGCGCCGTCGCTATGGAACGCCGGTGTCAGTGCGTTCTCGCGCAAACCTGCTGCGCCGCCGGCGACCGTTGCGGCTCGCGACCCGATGGCCGATGCCTACGAGGGAATGCTGCGCGCAACGACCGTCCATCCGCCAACGGCGCTGACGCGCCTGCTCGCCAGCGTGGCCGCGCTGCCGGTGCAGGTGCAAGGCTGGGCCTTGCGCCGCGCGCACTGCGATGCCGGACCGCAGCAATGGGACTGCGCGGCCGTGTATGCCCGGGTTCATCCGCTGGCCACCAACCACGGCCTGCACGCGTTGCTGCCAGCTGGTTGGCAGGTGTCGTTCAAGCCGCTCGAGGAAGCCACACTGGCGTGGCGCGTGGGGTCCGCCCCGATCCGGGTGGCCGACTTGACGTTGCCTTCGTCGCTGCACGTCGACACGCGAGTGGCGGGCGGACTGCAAGGGGTGCGCGCGGCATTCGCTTCCGTCGCGCTATCGCCGTCCGTGCCACTCATGCCGCACATGCCGCGTCAGGCTGCGGCCCAACTTGGAGCGGCCGGGCAAGCGGCGGCCGGTCAGTCGGCCGGGCACGCAACGGCGGTTCAGGCCAGTCCCGTGGGGTTAAGCATGCCCGTCGTCCGGCGGCGCAGCCTGATCCTGCATGGGCCATTGCGCTCCATGGCGTTGATGCCGGGGCCGATATCCGCGGCCCGTTGGTCGCGCCTCGTGGTGAACGTGCAGTCGCAACCGCGGCCCAGTCTCGTCGCCAGTGCGCTTGTTGCCGAATTGCAGGGGGAACTTTATGAACAGGAATGAGCTTTGCATCCCGCGCCGGCACGCTGCCGCTCGAATGCTTGCCGGTATCGCACTGAGCGCCGCGGCGGTAGCGGCAGGCCATGCCCAGCCCGCCGATCAGGCGTCCGCGCCGCAACCTTGGCCGGAGGTGGAGACCGTGCGCACGTTGTTGCGCGCGGATGCGGCCGCGGCCTTTTCCGACTGCCGGGTGCCGGGCCTTTGCACGGTTGGCGAAGGGAAGGGCGCCGAGATGCCGCCCGCCGGGCGCGCGGCGGACGACATCCGCGTGACCGCAATATTCGGCACGGCGCGCAGCTTGAACGTGGACATCGTGGTCAACGGCACGTTGCAGCGCTACCGGGCGGGCCGCGCCGATCCCGTGGCAGGCGGCGCCCTGGCAGCGCCGTATCGTCTGGTGGCCGTCGACGGCGCCTGCGTGCGCCTGCACCGCGAAGGCCGCGACCAGACCGCGTGCCTGGACGCCGGGGGCGCACACCCATGACAACGCAGCCCCTGCCCGTTGCGGGCACGCCCGCTCGCCCGCCCGAGCTGCATACCCCCGAAGACATCGCGGGCATGGATCCGGCCTTCGTGCGCGCGCTGGGCCGTCAGTTCGATCTGGCTGCGCTGGCCGGACGCTTGTGCCCGGTCCTGCTCGAAGGCGGCCAGGCCGCGATCTTCGCCGTCAAGGAATACACCGTCGGCGACCAGATCGACGAGGTCGAACGCATGGTCAAGGCGGCCGGTTACCGCATGGCGCGCCCCGCGCGATATGTCGTTCCGGCGCCACTCCTGCTGATGATCGCGCGCGGCCAGTACACGGCGTCCGGCCCGGGGCGCACGGCCAGGGTCAACCCGGCCGAGCGCGCCTCGGCGCTGGCAGCGCTGTTTCTCGACATCGTCCGCTGGGGCGTGCTGCAGGGCGCCAGCGACGTCCACATCAACGTGGACCAGCGGCGCGACGCCGGCGACATCCGCTACACCATCCATGGCGAGTATGTCGGCTCGGATCGATTCGCCGGGCTGTCCAGCGCCACGTTGCTCGAAGTCCTGGCCGTGGCATGGATGGACGTGCGTGGCGGCAACGGCGCCGTGTTCGATCCGGCGCTCGAGCAGCAGGGACGTATTTCGCTGACGGTGGATGCCGCCCCAGTCGTGCTGCGCTGGGCCTCGCTGGCCGCGGACGCGGGGCCTTCCGTGTGTCTGCGGATCCTGCGGCTGGATGCAACCGTCAACGGCGACCTTCTGGCGTTGGGATACTTGCCCGGACAGGCCGAAACGCTATTGCGGGCGCGCGAGCGCGAGGGCGGGGCCATCGTGCTGGCGGGCGTGGTGGGCTCGGGCAAGTCCACCACCATCGCCACGCTGATGCGCGGCATCGCGCCCACGCGCAAGGTCATCACGCTTGAAGACCCGGTGGAATACCACATCGGCAACGCGCTGCAGAACACGTTGACGGGCGCGCTGGCGGACGCAGCGTGGCCCACGCTGGACGCCAAGCTCAAGACCATCAAGCGCTCGGCCATGAACGATCTGCTGATCGGCGAGATCCGCGACACGCAGACCGGCCGCGCGTTCATGGACCTCGCCAGTTCGGGCGTCAGTCTGTACGCCACCACGCACGCCGGATCGGCCGTGATGATTCCCGAGCGCCTGGCCTCCGACGCGATCGGCGTATCGCGCGAATTCCTCGCGTCGCCCGGCATCTTGAAGCTGCTCATCTATCAGACGCTATTGCCTCGCCTGTGTCCCGGCTGCGCGCTGCCCGTCGACAGCCTGTGGTCGGGCTTGCACGCGCGGCATGCGCATGCATGGGACTGGCGCGGCTGGGTTCGCGGCTTGCAGGAAGCGTTCGATCTGCACTCCGATTCGCTCAGGGTCAGAAACGAAGCCGGCTGTCCCGCATGCCGGCGCGATCACATGCCGGAACTCAACGGAACCGCGGGGCGCTGCGTCGCCGCTGAAATGATCGAGCCCGATCGCGTGCAGGGTTTTCTCGATCAAGTGCGGCAGCGCGACAACCACGGACTGAAGCAACAGTTCCAGCCTGCCACGGGTGGCGCTTGGCGAGAAGCCGCCACCCGCGGCGCGCGGGCGCTCGATTGCGCGCTATACCGCGCCCATCTCGGCGAAATCGATCCACGCACCCTGTTGCGCCGGTTCGAATTGCCTGTCGTGCCGAACATGAGCACGGCGCCGGCCCCGTCGTTTCAATCCCCATCGTTGCAGGCCGCGTCGCCTGCGCAGACGGGCGCGGCCATGTCCGGTGGAGCGCACCATGGCTGAGCTCGCGCATCGCTTTTCGCGCGGGTCCCCACGGTCTGTTGGCGTGTACCGCTTGCGGCTGGACGCGCTGCGCTTTCGCTCGCAGCGCGCGGATTACTACGAATACCTGGCGGATGTCGTCGAAGGCACGCAAGGGCGAAAGAGCCTGCGCGACATCTTCGAGGACGACGCCAGCCGGTACGGGCCAGACACGGTTCGCGGACGCCTCTGCCAGCACTGGGCCGCCGCGTATCTGGGCGCGGGCGGAGACCTGGGAGTCGCCTGGTCCGACACGCTGCCGCACAACGAATGCCTGCTGCTCAGTTGCGTGCAGGAAGAGGGCGGCGACCTGGCCGCGGCGTTGCGCGATCTGGCGCGCGCCGTCAGGTTGGCGTCCGAGGCCTGGGCGGCGTTGCTGTCGGCGGCCGCCACGGGTGTCATTGCCGCCATTGTGGCCTTCGCGTTGCTGTGCGCCATCCCGTTTTTCAGCGTGCCACGGTTGCAGCAGGTATTCCAGGCCGTGCCTGCCGAAGACTACGCGCCGCTCACGCGCGGGTTGTTTACGTTGGCAGGCGGCCTGAAGCAGTGGCTTGCGCTGTGGGTCGTCCTGATATTCGGCGCGGTCTTGCTCGCCCTCTGGTCGCTGGCGCACTTCACGGGCGATCTTCGCGCCGTGCTGGATCGCTGGCTGCTCTGGCGGCTGTACCGCGATTTCCAGGCCATCCGCTTTCTGTCGTTGCTGGCCGTGCTCATCAGGCAGCACGGCGCGGCCGACACGCGCTTGCGCCGTGCGCTGTCCGTGCAGGCGCGCGACGCCTCGCCGTGGCTGCTTTCGCACCTGCAGGCCATGTTGGGCCGTATCGACGGGGGCGCCAGCGGCGCGGAAATCTTTGGCACCGGACTGCTGGATTCCCAGACGTGGTGGTACATGGCGGACCTGATGGACGCGCTCGGGGTCGAGCCCGGCCTGGCGCGCGTGCGCCAGCGCGTCGAGGTCCGCCTGCTGGCGCGTGTGCGGCGCCAGGCGCTCGTGCTGCGCTGGTCCTTGCTGATCGTGTCCTTGTCCACGGTGCTGGGCATCACGCTGTGGCATTACGCAGTGATAGACGAGCTACGCCAGGCGCTGACCAATTTCTATGCCAGCCAGTAGTGGACCGCGGGTTGGCGGCAACGGCGCGGTTCGCCGCGCACTTTAATCAATGAGGATATTCATGAAAGCAGTCAGTCTGTCTCGATCCTTTGGTGGGACTCAGCGCGGGTTTTCGTTGATGGAAGTCTCCATCGTCACAGCCATCGTGCTGCTCATCGCCATCGTCGGCATCCCCGCCATCGGCGGTTACGTCATCGAAAACAAGGTGCCCAAGGTCGGCGAAGAACTGCAGCGGTTCATCGCCAGCATGAAGATCAACGCGCAAGGCGGCGGCGTAACGCCCTACACGGGGCTGGACACCGGCGCCCTGGCCAATGCGCTGCGCGACTCCTCGGTGCTCTCGGTGCAGGGCACTGGCGCCGCGGCAAGCGTGGCCCACGGGCTGGGCGGCTCCGGCACCGGCGGCAGCGGCGTGGTCCAGGTCGAACCCGCATCCGTCGACGGTGCGGGCATAGGCTCCGCATTCACGCTGACCCTCACCAGTGTCAGCCACGCAGCCTGCCCGGCGCTCGCGTCAGTCCTGCAGCGGGTGTCGGAAATTATCTCCATCAGCGGCAGCAGCGGCGCCAAAGTCGTCAAGGATTCGATCACGAACCCCGCGACCCCGTACCGCGCGGCACAGGCCCAGGCGCAGTGCACCCAGGGCGATGTGAACACTTTCGTTTTCACCGCACGATGAGCGCGCCCCGCAGCGGCCGGCGCGCAGCGGGACGGCGGCAGGCAGGCTTTTCGCTCGCCGGGATGGCCCTGGCGCTCGCCATCACCACCGCCGTTGCCATCTGGGCGTCCAACGAAGTCGTTCGCGGCATCGAGGCCTCGGCTGCCCGCTCCACGGGCGTGTGGATGACGCAGATCCGGCTGGCGTTGATGGATGTGCTGTCGCGGCATTCCGAAGCCCTGTCCCAGGGAGATCCGCCCGCGGCCAGCGACGGCCAGCCGCTCTTTGCCGACGCCCTCCACCCCACGCTGTCCGAACTGCGCGCCCAGGGCCATCTGCCCGCTGACTTTCCCGACCAGTCGGCCCTCGGCTTCGGCGCGGACATCCGCATCCTGCGCAGCCCGGCCTGTCCCGACGAACCCTGCCGGGTCGACGGCATCGTCTACGCCGACCAACCGCTGCTGAAAAAAGGGACGCAATTACCGGACGAAGTCGCCATGGCGTCCGTCATCACCGCCGCTGCCGGCTACGGCGGGGCCGTGTGGCCGCAGGCGCCATCCCAGTTGCGCGGCGCGGCGTTCGGCTTTCCCAATCCCGTGGCCGCCGAGGCGCCAACGTACGCGCCCGGCACGCTTGCGCTGTGGGCGGGCGCCGGCGCGGGGCTGCCTGACCTGACCGGCTACGTCAAAATGCGCGACACCCGCAATCCCGATTTGCAAGGCGGCCTGTCGGTGGCAGGCAACGTCGAAGCGGGCGGCTACATCGACGTGGGCGCCCGGGAAATCCCCGGCCATGCCTGCGGGGCGCAGCCGGGCGCGCTCGCCAAATCCGCCGCCGGCCAGTTGCTGTCGTGCGAATCCGGCGTCTGGATGCAGGCGAGCGGCGGCTTCGGCGGCGCCTTCAGCGTGAACTACCCGCTTGGCTGCTTCCATTACACCGGCATCTCCACCGCCAACCCCCGCACGGGCCAGTGCGCCTGCCCAGTGGGCTATGAAAGCGTGGTCGTGTCCTCCGGCGGCGTCTGGAAGGGAACCGAGGGCTGGACCATCGGTTATGTCTGTGTGCGGTGACCACTGTCCTGCCCGTTACCGCGTATCCCCGCCAACCCTCTATAATTGGCGATTCGCCCTAAATTCTGCTTCATCCACGATGAAATCCTCCGAGATTCGCCAGCAGTTCCTGCAATTCTTCAAGTCCAAGGGACACACCATTGTTCCCTCGTCGTCGCTCGTCCCGGGCAACGACCCGACCCTGCTCTTCACCAATTCGGGCATGGTCCAGTTCAAGGACGTCTTCACGGGCAAGGAATCGCGGTCGTACACGCGTGCCACCTCGTCGCAGCGCAGCGTGCGCGCCGGGGGCAAGCACAACGACCTGGAGAACGTGGGCTACACCGCCCGCCACCACACGTTCTTCGAAATGCTGGGCAATTTCAGCTTTGGCGACTACTTCAAGCGCGACGCCATCCAGTACGCCTGGGAGCTGCTGACACAGGTCTACAAGCTGCCGGCGGAAAAGCTCTGGGTGACGGTCTACCAGGAAGACGACGAAGCCTACGACATCTGGGCCAAGGAAGTGGGCGTGCCGGCCGAGCGCATCATCCGCATCGGCGACAACAAGGGCGCGCGCTATGCGTCCGACAACTTCTGGCAGATGGCCGATACCGGCCCCTGCGGTCCGTGCTCCGAAATCTTCTTTGACCACGGTCCCGAGATCTGGGGCGGCCCGCCGGGATCCCCCGAAGAAGACGGCGACCGCTACATCGAAATCTGGAACCTGGTGTTCATGCAGTTCGAACGCGACGCCGAAGGCAACATGCCGCGCCTGCCGCGTCCCTGTGTCGATACCGGCATGGGTCTGGAACGCATCGCCGCCGTCCTGCAGGGCGTGCATTCCAACTACGAAATCGATGTCTTCCAGCACCTGATCGCCGCTGCCGCGCGCGAAACCGGCATCAAGGACCTGGAAGACAACTCGCTCAAGGTCATCGCCGACCACATCCGCGCCTGCTCGTTCCTCATTGTCGACGGCGTGATTCCCAGCAACGAAGGCCGCGGCTACGTGCTGCGCCGCATCGTGCGCCGCGCGCTGCGTCACGGCTACAAGCTGGGCCAGACCAAGCCGTTCTTCCATCGCCTGGTGCCGGATCTCGTCGCCGAAATGGGCGAGGCCTATCCGGAACTGGCCGCCGTGGCCGACCGCGTGGCCCAGGTCCTCAAGCAGGAAGAAGAGCGCTTCGGCGAAACCCTCGAACATGGCATGCGTATTCTGGACACCGCCTTGGCCAACGTGCCCAAGGGCGGCGTGCTGGACGGCACCACGCTGTTCACCCTGTACGACACCTACGGCTTCCCGGTCGACCTCACGGCCGACATCTGCCGCGAACGCGAAGTCGACGTCGACATGGCCGGCTACGACGTCGCCATGGAGCGCCAACGCGACCAGGCCCGCGGCGCCGGTAAGTTCAAGATGGCCGAAGGCCTGAGCTACGAAGGCGCCGAAACGCGCTTCGAAGGCTACGAAAAGCTTGAGCTGGACAACGTCAAGGTCACGGCCCTGTACGTGGACGGCACGCAAGTGCAGGAAGTCAAAGCCGGCCAGAGCGCCGTCGTCGTGCTGGACGCCACCCCGTTCTATGCGGAGTCGGGCGGTCAGGTGGGCGACACCGGCCTGCTCGAAGCCGATGGCGTGCGTTTCGCCGTCGCTGACACCCTCAAGATCCAGTCCGGCGTGTTCGGCCATCACGGCACGCTGGAATCCGGCTCGCTGGCCGTCGGCGACACGCTGCTGGCCCGCGTGGACGCCGTCCGCCGCGCCCGCACGGTGCGCAACCACTCGGCCACCCACCTGATGCACAAGGCGCTGCGCCAAGTGTTGGGCGCGCACGTTCAGCAGCGCGGCTCGCTGGTTGATCCCGACAAGACCCGTTTCGACTTCGCGCAGGATGCGCCGCTGACGGCAGAGCAGATCGCCCGCGTAGAAGCCATCGTCAACGCCGAAGTCCTGGCCAACCATCCCACCGTCGCCCAGGTCATGGGCTACGACGATGCGGTCAAGGGCGGCGCCATGGCGCTGTTCGGCGAAAAATACGGCGATACCGTGCGCGTGCTCGACATCGGTTTCTCGCGCGAACTCTGCGGCGGCACGCACGTCACCCGCACCGGCGACATCGGTCTGTTCAAGATCGTGTCCGAAAGCGGCGTGGCCGCAGGCGTGCGCCGCATTGAAGCCATCACTGGCGACAACGCGCTGGCCTGGGTGCAGAACCAGAACGCCTTGCTGACCCAGGTCGCCGGCATGCTGCGCAGCACGCCCGCCGATCTGCCGGCGCGCATCGCGCAGGTGCAGGACCAGGTCAAGGCGCTCGAAAAGGAACTTGAGCAGTCGCGGAACAAGCTTGCGGCCAGCGCCGGCAATGACCTGGCTTCCAGCGCCGCGGTCGACGTCAAGGGCATCAAGGTTCTTGCGGCCAGCATTGGCGACGTTGATCCCAAGGCGCTGCGCGGCATGGTCGACAACCTGAAGGACCGCCTGAAGCCTGCCGTCGTGCTGCTGGCTACCGGCTCCGCCGATGGCAAGATCAGCGTGGTCGGTGGCGTCACCGCCGACCTGACCGACCGCATCAAGGCCGGCGATCTGGTGGGCTTTGTCGCCAGCCAGGTGGGCGGCAAGGGCGGTGGCCGTCCTGATATGGCCATGGGCGGCGGCACGGATATCGCCGCGTTGCCCGCGGCCATTGCAGGCGTGCAGAAGTGGGTGGACGAGCGCCTCTGATGAGCGATGCCGATTCCCGTCTTGATGCCGGCGCCGAGGCGCCGGTGTTCGACCAAGACGTCGATGCCAGCGGCTTGACGTGTCCTTTGCCCATCCTGCGGGCCAAGAAGGCGCTTGCGCAGATGGAAAGCGGGCAGGTGGTGCGTGTCATCACCACCGACCGCAATGCGATCCGCGATTTTCAGGCGTTTGCGCGCCAGACCGGCAATGCGCTCGTCGCGCAGCAAGAGGCCGACGGACGCTGCGTGCATTTTCTGCGCCGGCGCTAGCCCGCCCGGCAATCGCCCCATGCAGTAGGCCCGCTCAACGAGCCCGCTGAATAGGCGAATAAGTCCGCTCAATGGATCGCTCAAAAGGCCCGCTCATGCAGCGGGCCTTTTTCTTGGCGTGCCGTTGCGCCTAACGGTGGATGGCCGCGGCGACGGCCTGCGTGATCGTGAAGTCCACCAGATCGCCTTCCTTCAATTGTTGAAGCTTCTGGCGCAGGGCCGGATCCCTGACCTGGATGGTGCGCCTACCGCCCTGGGGACCCTTGAGGATCACCAGGTTCGCGCTCCGGTTGATGTGCCAGATCTCGGCCGTGATCGTGGTCTGGCGGCCAACCGCGCCGCCCGGCATCGCACCCTTGGCCGACCGGGTCGCGGCGGTCTCGGTGACGACTTCAGGCGCGCCGGAGCCTGCGGGGCGCACGTCCACCGCCACCGACTCGTAGTAGTCCAGCGTCAACGTGTCGCCGGGCTTGATCTGATTGAAATTGCGGATGTCCGGTCCGGCCACGATCTCCACGGTATTGCCGTCGGCGCCGCGCAGTGTGATGGTCCGGTTGGCCTGATCAACCGCTGCCACCTGCCCGGAGGCCGTTGTCAGCGCCGCGCCAATGACCCGCGCGGGCGCGTCCGTGGGCAAGGCCAGCGCGCCCGCCAGCAATCCAGCTACAGCCAGGCGCGCAACGGGTGCGAAGACTGATTTTTGGCTCTTCATGGTGTGCACACTCCAGTTAAAGGACTTTTTGTGGGGAAAAAGCGGAGTCAGGCAGGGGCGTGGCAACGCCGCCCGGATCTTCGGGGCGCTCGCGGCAAAGGCGGGGTATCAGGGAAAGGCTGTCGCTTCCAAGCGGCCAGCAAGGCCAGGGCGTAGAGTTTTGCGCGGGTCGACATGAAATCCGATCTCTCCAATCAGATTGCTCTTCAGACGCACCAACTGCTCAAACGCATGACAACGGGGCAGGCTGCAGGCCAGGTCACTTGCACCCGCACCCGCCTGACGACGGACAGGGCGACGACAACACGACGTCCGGGCCTCCTGCAGATCGAGCCGCAGCAGGGCTGGGCTCGTGCTTGTAGAATACCCGGATGTGGTGTTTTGGGATACAAATCGCACCGCATCACAGATTCTTCGGCACTCGCATTTGCCAGCAGGCTCCTTTCAGTGCTAGAATTTCCCGTTTTTCACAACTAATTCAAGGGATTACCTATGGTGGTGATTCGCCTGGCCCGCGGTGGGTCCAAGAAGCGTCCGTTCTACAACCTGGTGGCCACCGATTCGCGTAACCGTCGCGACGGCCGTTTTATCGAGCGCGTGGGTTTTTACAACCCCGTGGCTAGCGAAGGCACGGAAAACCTGCGCATTGCGCTGGATCGCGTGCAGTACTGGACCGGCACCGGCGCGCAACTGTCGCCCGCCGTCGAGCGTCTGGTCAAGGAATACTCGGCCAAGGTTTCCGCCGCGGCCTAATTGCCCGCGACGCACATCCTTAGTTGAATTCTGAAGCAGCTGGTTTTTCGACGTTGAAAGCCTCGCGCTTGAAAGCGGACATTCCTAGCTGCTTCATCGCTATCCAAGCCTGATAAAGAGCACGATAAATGCCTGATGCCGCAACCTCCAACGCGGCGCCTACGGATTTGGTCGAGCTGGGCCGCATTACTGCAGCCTACGGTGTGAAAGGCTGGGTTAAAGTGCAGCCGCATTCGGCCAACGCCGAAGTGCTGCTCTCAGCGTCTCAATGGTGGTTGACTCGCCCTGTGCCTGAATTGGCGCGGGGCGCTGTCGCGTCTGCGCCTGTCGCATTCAAGATCTTGCAATCCCGTTCGCAGGGAGCCACCGTGGTGGCGCAACTGCAGGGCATTACGGATCGCGATCAGGCCGAAGCGTTGCGCGGACATACCGTGCAAGCGCCGCGTGGATCATTCCCCGCGCCCGAGGAAGACGAATACTACTGGGTCGATCTCATTGGTTGCGCGCTGTATTCCAGCGCCAACGGCGAATCCGCGCGAATTGGCGTGGTCAGCGAGGTCCTTGATAACGGTGCTCACGCCGTGTTGAAGGTCCTGCTGCAGAAGGGCGAGGGCGAAAGCCCCGAGCCCGTCCTGGACGCCAAGGGCCGACCCGCCGAAATGCTTGTTCCGTTCGTACGCGCGCACATCCACGCCGTTGATCTGGCTGCCCGCCGCATCGACAGCGATTGGCCCGCGGATTTTTGATGCGTATCGACGTCGTTACGCTATTTCCCGAAATGTTCGGGGTGGTGCGCGACCTCGGCGTCACCGGCCGGGCCCATGCCCAGGGCCGGTGGCAGCTTCATGCCTGGAATCCGCGCGATTTCACGCATGACGTACACCGTACCGTGGACGACCGCCCCTATGGCGGCGGCCCCGGCATGGTGATGATGCCGGGTCCCTTGGAAGCCGCCGTCAACGCCGCCCAGCAGGCGCGCGCCGGACAGGGGCTGGGTCCTGCCCCGGTGGCGCTGCTTGCGCCGGTCGGCCGGCGCTATGACCAGGCCGGCGCCGAAGCGTTGGCCGCCAGCGATGGCCTCATCCTCATTTGCGGCCGTTACGAAGGCGTGGACCAGCGCTTCATTGATCGCTGCGTCACGCAAGAGATCTCGCTGGGCGACTTCGTGCTCTCCGGAGGTGAAATCGCGGCGCTGGCCGTGATCGATGCCGCGGTGCGTTTATTGCCCGGCGTGCTCAACGACGGGGATTCCGCCCTGCAGGATTCCTTCAATGACACTTTGTCCGGCCTGCTGGACAGCCCGCACTACACACGCCCGGAAGTCTATGACGGCGAAGCGGTGCCGGCGCCCCTGCTGAGCGGGCATCACGCCAATATCGCCCGCTGGCGGCGCGAACGCTCGCTCGCGTTGACCGCCGCACGCCGGCCCGAGCTCATCGAATCGGCGCGCGCAAAAGGCTGGCTAAGCAAGCTGGACGAACGCTATCTGGCCGAGTTGGCCGGCACGCCGTTGCCTGCGGAGCAGGGTGCGAGGCGCCGCCGGCCGCGCAAACCCGCCGTCGATGCCGCGCCCACGGGGCAGACCCAGCCCAATCCCAAACCCGATCCCAACCGCGATCCGTCCGACGCTTCCTGACCGACGCGCCGGCCCGAAACGCCCGTAAACGCCCACTACGCTAGGGAAGTCCCTGGATTGTGGGCGTTTTTGCGGCTCCTTAGTATTGAAAATTACATGCACATGAAATTTTCATATGACCCGCTCCGCCGCCGTTCGCCGTGCCCGTGCAGTGCCTGCGTCCCCCGCTCATGCGGAACGACCGGAGTCGGCCGTCGATCTTTGGCTGGGTCAGCAGTTGCGTCAGTTGCGCAAGCAGCAGGGCCGGTCGCTCGCTGACGTCGCGCGAGCCTGCGGCATGTCGCTGGGGCTGCTAAGCCAGATCGAAAGAGGACTGAGTTCGGCGTCCATCAAAGTCCTTCATCTCCTGGCGCGCGAGTTTCGCGTGTCGGTCAATTCGCTGTTGCGCAACGCCGAGCATACCGGCGGCGAGGAAGACGGGCGCGTGGCCCGCGCAGGCACGCACCGCCACATCGACCTGAAGGAAAAAGGCATCAGCAAAGAGATGTTCACGCCCGCGGCATGCCGCAGCATGGACCTGTGCCGCGCGTCCATTGCGCCCGGCGGATCGACCGGCAACGAACTGTTCGTAACGGGGCAGGGCGAGCAGATCGGCCTGGTGCTCAAGGGCGTGCTCGAGCTTTGGGTGGGCGACCGCGTCATCCGCCTGCAAGCTGGCGACAGCTTTTGCTACGCCAGCAGCACGCCGCGCCGCTGGTGCAATCCGGGGACCCAGACGACCGAAGTCATCTGGGCCATATCCAACATCACTCACGCCGCGGAGGACGACACGCCACAAGCGCCCTGAGCGCGCAGCACCCAAGCGGCGGAACGCGCGGGGAGCGTGCCGCCACCGGGCGCGCCACGCGCGGCCCGGCCTTCTTTGCCACGATGAGGATATGTCATGAAATTCAAGACTCTTGTTGTCTCTGTATTCGCAGCATTGTCCATGGCGGCGGGCGCCCAAGCCCAGACGGTGTTGAAGGTGGGGTCCACGCCCACCGGCAGCCCGTTCACGTTTCTCGATACCAAAACCAACAGCATCGAGGGCGTGATGGTAGACATCGTGAAAGCGGTGGGCAAGGAGGCCGGATTCTCGGTGCAGATCGAGCCCATGGCGTTTTCCGCGCTGATCGGCTCGCTGACGTCCAAGCGCATCGACATCGTGTCGGCGGCGATGTTCATCACGCCCCAGCGCCAGCAGGTGGTGAGCTTTTCCGAGCCCGTCTATCGCTACGGCGAGGGCCTGATGGTGCTCAAGACCGACAACAAGGAATACAAGTCGTTCGCCGACATGAAGGGCATGACCGTTGGCGTGCAAGTCGGCACCGCCTTTGTCGAGCCGATCCAGAAGAGCGGTGTCTTCAAGGAAGTGAAGCTTTACGACAACCCGCCCGACATGATGCGCGACGCCAACGCAGGCCGGATCCAGGGCGGCTTCATGGACTATCCCATCGCCGCGTATGTCCTGTCGCAGGGCAACTATCCCAACCTGAAAATGGCGCAGTCATATCAGCCGACGATCATGGGCAGCCTTGGGCTGGCCACGCGCAAGGACGACACCGAGCTGCTTGACCGCATCAACAAGGCGCTGGCCAAGCTGAAGGCCGATGGCGCCATCGACGCGATCCTGAAGAAGTGGGGCCTGGGCGGCGCCTGATGCCAGCCGGGCAATCTGAGCTCAAGCATTGGCGACATCCCGCTGGCGCCTTCACGCGCGCCGGCGGACGCAGCCCATCCGCAGCGCTTCTCGGGCTGTATCCCAAGCTGTCATCGCGGGCGGTCTTCTCGAGGTAGGTGGACTCATGACGGAATTCTTGAAAGACGCGGCAGAATTCATGCCGATCCTGCTGGAGGGCGCCAAGCTCACCATCCTGGTGACGCTGGGCTCGCTCGTGCTGTCGACGGTGCTGGGCCTGGTGTGGGCGTTGATGCGGGTGTCGGGCAACAAGTACTTGTCGGGGTTCAGCGCGGGTCTGGTCAATCTGCTGCGCGGCATTCCGATCATCGTGCTGCTCTTCTACATCTACTTCGTGATGCCGGACATGGGCGTGTCGCTGAGTGCGGTGCACGCGGCCATCATCGGCCTGGGCATCGCGTATTCGGCCTATCAGGCAGAGAACTTCCGCGCCGGCATCCAGGCGATTGATCGCGGGCAGATCGAGGCCGCGATGGCCATGGGCATGGGCTGGGGCCTGACGATGCGGCGCGTGGTGCTGCCGCAGGCCGTGAAGATCGTTCTTCCGCCGTACGGCAACATCATGATCATGATGCTGAAGGACTCGTCGCAGGCCTCGACCATCACCGTCGCAGAGCTTGCTCTGCAGGGCAAGCTCATCGCCGTATCCACGTTCAAGAACGCCACGGTGTTCACGCTGGTGGCGCTGATGTACCTGGTGATGTGCGTGCCGCTCATCCTGCTGGTGCGGCATCTGGAAAAACGGAGCGCAACCAAATGATCAGCCTGCAAGGCGTGAGGAAGAGCTTTGGCCCGCTCGAGGTCTTGAAGGGCATCGACGCCGAGGTCGAGCAGGGTGAGGTCGTGTGCGTCGTGGGCCCGTCCGGCTCGGGCAAGTCGACCATCCTGCGCTGCATCAACGGACTGGAGCGCTACAACGCTGGCCGCATCACCGTGGACGGCGAGCTCGTGGATTGCGATGCGCCCTCCATCGTGTCGATTCGCACGCAGGTGGCGATGGTGTTCCAGCGCTTCAACCTGTTTCCGCACCGCACGGCGCTGGAAAACGTGATCGAAGGTCCTATCTTCGTCAAGAAGGAACCGCGCGCTCAGGCGGTGGAGCGCGGCCGCGAATTGCTGGCCAGCGTGGGGCTGGCGGACAAGGAGCACGCGCATCCGAACCAATTGTCGGGCGGCCAGCAGCAGCGCGTGGCCATCGCGCGCGCGTTGGCGATGAGACCGAAGGCGATCCTGTTTGACGAGCCTACCTCGGCGCTCGATCCGGAGCTGGTCGGCGACGTGCTGGGAGTCATGCGCAAGCTGGCCGAAGCCGGCATGACGATGGTCGTCGTCACGCACGAAATGAGCTTTGCACGCGAGGTCGCCGACCGCGTCATGTTCTTCGATGGCGGTGTCATGGTAGAGCAGGGCGCTGCCCGCGAAGTCCTGAATCATCCGCAGCATCCGCGCACGCAGGACTTCCTGCGGCGCGTGTTGCATCCCATGTAAGGAAGGAGGCCCCATGCAGCCAGCGCCGTTTCCTCTTTCCCCGTCACTGTGGGCGGCCACCGCGGCGGCGCCGCCGCCCACCGCGCCGCTCGACGCTTCGGCGCAGGCAGACGTCGCCGTGATCGGCGGCGGCTACGCCGGCCTGTCCACCGCTTTGCACTTGGCCGAGCGCGGCGTCAAGGTCGTGCTGCTGGAAGCGCGCGAGATCGGCTTTGGCGGATCGGGCCGCAATGGCGGCCAGGTCATTCCCGGCTTGAAGTACGACCCGGACGATCTGATTTCGATGTTCGGGCCCGAGCGCGGCGAGCGGCTGACACGATTCGCCGGCGCGACGGCGGATGTCGTCTTTGACTTGATCGAACGCCATGCGATGGACGTGCCGCGCGTGCGCGCCGGGTGGATCCAGGGCGCGCACACGCCGCAGGCGCTGCGCATCGCGCAAGGCCGCGCGGCGCAGTGGGCGCGCCTTGGCGTGGACGCCCAGCCGCTCGACCGGTCGCAGGTCGCGCGTCTGATCGGCGCCGACAAGTACCTGGGCGGATGGGTGGACCGGCGGGCGGGGGCGGTGCAGCCGTTGAGCTACGCGCGAGGTCTGGCGCGCGCCGCGCTGAATGCGGGCGCGATGCTGCACACCGACACGCCCGTCACTGGACTGAGGCGTGACGGTGGCAAATGGACCGTGTCCACGGCACGCGGCCCCTCGGTCAGCGCCGATCGCGTGGTGATGTGCACCAATGCCTATGGCGGCGATCTGTGGCCCGGACTCAAGCCGTCCATCATCGACGCCAATACGTTCCAGGTGGCGACCGTGCCGCTGCCGGACCGCATCCGCGCGGGCATATTCCCCGAGGGCCACGTCACCTCGGACACGCGCAACCTGCTCCTGTACTTCCGTCTGGATCATCAGGGGCGGTTGCTGATGGGCGGCCGCGGCCCCTTCCGCGAGCCCAAGGGCGAGTCCGACTGGGCGCACCTTGAACGCGTGATGGTGAAGATGTTCCCGCAGGTGGCGGGCACGCCCTTCGAATTCCGCTGGTGCGGCCGGGTCGCCGTCACGCGCGACTATCTGCCGCATCTGCATGAGCCGCAGCCCGGACTGCTGGTGGACATAGGCTGCCAGGGCCGTGGCGTCGGCCTGCAGACGTGCATGGGCGCCGCGATGGCGCAATACGTGGCCACGGGCGATGCCAACGCATTGCCCGTGCCCCTGTCGCCGATCGTGCCGTTTCCGCTTTATCCGCTGCGCCGGCTGTACGTCAACGCGGTGGTGAGCTGGTACCGGATGACGGACGGCGGTGTTTGAAGGCCGCCAGGTCCACCGCCCAACTCCCGTCGTCACTCCCAAAGCAAAAACCCCGGAACGGCGTCCGGGGTTTCTGGGATTGCACTTAAAGCAAGGGGATCAGTCGCCCAGCTTGGCGCGTTGCTCCTGCACCTTCTGCAGCGTCTCGCCGAATTGCGCCATGCGGGCCTTTTCCTGTTCGACAACCGCGGCGGGGGCGCGCTCGACGAAGCTCGCGTTGGACAGCTTGCCCTGCGCTTTGGTGATCTCGCCGGCGAGGCGGGCGATTTCCTTGTCCAGGCGCACGCGCTCAGCGGCCACGTCGATTTCAACGTGCAGCATCAGGCGGCTGCCGCCGACGACCTGCACCGGCGCCCCGGCGTCGGGCAGGACGTCCAGCACGTCGACCTGGCTCAGCTTGGCCAGCGCGGCCAGGTACGGCGCGTTGCGCGTCAGCATGGGTGCGTCGCCTTGGGCGCACAGCGGCACCTTCTGGGCGGGCGACAGGCTCATCTCGCCGCGCAGCGCGCGCACGGCCTCGACCTGCGCCTTCAGTTCGGCCACGTCGGCTTCGGCGGCGGTGTCCACCGCATCCGGATTGGCCTTCGGGTAGGGCTGCACGCTGACGCTGTCGGTGGCGCCTTCCTTGCGCTTGCCGGCCACGACAGACACCTTCTGCCACAGTTCTTCCGTGATGAACGGAATGATCGGGTGCGCCAGGCGCAGCACGCATTCCAGGACGCGGATCAGCGTGCGGCGGGTGCCAAGCTGCTGGGCCGGCGTGCCGGTCTGGATCTGCACCTTGGCCAGTTCCAGGTACCAATCGCAGTATTCGTCCCACACGTAGCGGTAGATCGCGTTGGCGATGTTGTCGAAGCGGTAGTCGGCAAAACCGCGCGCGACGTCGGCTTCCAGCGTCTGCATCTGGCTGATGATCCAGCGGTCCACGAAGGACAGTTCGCCGGCATCAGCCACCGTCAGGTCATGGCCTTCGGTGTTCATCAGCACGAAGCGCGTGGCGTTCCAGAGCTTGTTGCAGAAATTGCGGTAGCCCTCGCAGCGCTTCAGGTCGAAGTTGATGTTGCGGCCCAGCGTGGCGTAGGCTGCCATGGTGAAGCGCAGCGCGTCGGTGCCGTAGGCGGGGATGCCGTCCGGGTACTGGCGGCGCGTGGCCTTTTCGATCGCGCCGGCCTGCTTCGGATTCATCAGGCCGTAGGTGCGCTTGCCCACCAGACCGTCCAGGTCGATGCCGTCGATCAGGTCCACCGGGTCCAGCGTGTTGCCCTTGGACTTGCTCATCTTCTGGCCGTCGGCGTCGCGGATGAGGCCGTGCACGTAGACGTGCTTGAACGGGATCTGGCCGGTCAGGTGCGTGGTCAGCATGACCATGCGCGCCACCCAGAAGAAGATGATGTCAAAGCCCGTGACCAGGACGCTGGAGGGCAGGTAACGCTGCAGATCCGGTGTGTTTTCCGGCCAGCCCAGCGTCGTGAAGGGCACCAGGCCCGACGAGAACCACGTGTCCAGCACGTCGGGATCGCGCGTGAGCGGACCCGTGACGCCGGCGGCGCGCGCCTGTTCGATTGCGCCGGCTTCGTCGTGGGCGACGAATACCTGGCCGTCTTCCGCGTACCAGGCCGGAATCTGGTGGCCCCACCAGAGCTGGCGCGAAATGCACCAGTCCTGGATGTTGTTCAGCCACTGGTTGTAGATGGTGGTCCAGTTGTCCGGGTAGAACTGGATGCGGCCGTCGGCCACGACTTCCAGTGCGACCTCGGTGATGCTCTTGCCGGGGTTCAGCGTGCCTTCCGGCGCGGGCTTGCTCATCGCGACGAACCACTGGTCGGTCAGCATGGGCTCGAGCACGACGCCGGTGCGGTCGCCCTTGGGCTGCATCATCTTGTGCGGCTCGACCTTGACCAGATAACCCTCGGCGTCCAGCTGCGCGACGACGGCCTTGCGGGCCTCGTAGCGTTCCATGCCCTGGAACTGCTGGGGACCGTTTTCGTTGATGTGCGCGTCCAGCGTGAAGATCACGATCAGCGGCAGATCGTGGCGCATCGCGCAGGCGTAGTCGTTGAAGTCGTGGGCGCCCGTGATCTTCACGCAGCCCGTGCCGAATGCGGGGTCGACGAAGTCGTCGGCGATGATGGGAATGTTGCGGTCGCAAAGCGGCAGCTCGACCTGCTTGCCCACCAGGTGCTTGTAGCGGGGGTCATCGGGATGCACGCACAGCGCGCCGTCGGCCAGCATGGTTTCAGGGCGGGTCGTGGCGATGGTCATGCCGCGCAGAGTGACAGTCTGGCCCTCGTTGTCGACGATGGTTTGCGGGCCGTCGACGAACGGATAGAGGATGTGCCACATGTGGCCATCGGTCTCTTCGGACTGCACTTCCAAGTCGGAAACGGCGGTCAGCAGCTTGGGATCCCAGTTGACCAGCCGCTTGCCGCGATAGATCAGTCCCTGTTTATGCAGGCGGACAAAGGTCTCCACCACGCCGCGCGACATGCGGTCGTCCATGGTGAAGTATTCGCGTGGCCAGTCGGCCGACGCACCCAGGCGGCGCACCTGCCCGGTGATGGCGCTGCCAGACTTTTCCTTCCATTCCCACACTTTCTCGACGAATTTCTCGCGGCCCAGGTCGTGGCGCGAAACCTTTTGCGCGTCGAGCTGTCTTTCAACGACGATCTGCGTGGCGATGCCGGCGTGGTCGGTGCCGGGAATGAACACCGTGTCGTCGCCCGACATCCGGTGGTAGCGCACCAGCCCGTCCATGATGGTCTGGTTGAACGCGTGGCCCATGTGCAGGGTGCCTGTCACGTTGGGCGGGGGGAACTGGACGACGTAGGGCTGGCTTTCCGTCCCCGTTTTCACGTGCTGGCCGGCGGCGAAGTAACCGCGCTTGTCCCACTCGGCGTACCAGCGGGATTCCAGTTCGGAGGGTTCGAAGCTCTTGGAGAGTTCCGGGGTTTCGCCGGCGATGGGCGCGGCGTTCGGGGGAGCAGCTTGAGTCATTACTAAGTTCCGGCAGACAGGGGCGCCCGGGTAGGACGCGGGCAGCAAACCGCTCATTTTAAGATGTAATGCGGTCTTCTCAGCGTGTTAGAATACCGGGTTACTGTAAACCTTTTAGAAGTCCCTGAATTCATTGAGGATTCCTTCGGAAATGCGCGCAGAATCATTGGATTCGCCTGCATCCGGAATCCCGCTGGCATTCCAGGATGCGTCCGACAGGTCGGCAGTGTCGAATCCTGTCTTGGTCGGTGGTTCAGGACGGCCCGAGACACCCATACGTTTCGGACCTCCTGCGTGCCAACGGCGCGATGGCGCTTGACGTGGCACCGAAGGGTGGCACCCAAGGGCGGCATCGGCAAGCACAGAGCCCCACCAGGCAATTAATTAGAAACCCGTCAGAAATCAGTTTTCGGAGTCCTTTATGTCCATTCAACGCACCCTCTCGATCATCAAGCCCGACGCCGTCGCCAAGAACGTGATCGGCCAGATCGTCGGCCGTTTCGAGCAAGCCGGCCTGAAGGTCATCGCCGCCCGCCTGACCCAACTGTCGCGCGCCGACGCCGAGCGTTTCTACGCCGTGCACGCCGCCCGTCCCTTCTTCAAGGACCTGGTCGACTTCATGATCTCGGGTCCCGTGTTCGTGCAAGTGCTGGAAGGCGAAGAAGCCATCCAGAAGAACCGCGACCTGATGGGCGCCACGGACCCCAAGAAGGCTGACGCCGGCACCATCCGCGCCGACTTCGCCGACAGCATCGACGCCAACGCCGTTCACGGCTCCGACGCTCCGGAAACGGCCGCTGTCGAAGTGGCTTTCTTCTTCCCCGAAATCAACATCCACAGCCGTTAATTTTTGGCTTAAGTTGTTGAAAGCGCTTTAAGTTTTACCTGGTTATGGAATCCGTCGAACGAATCAATCTGCTGGGGCTGGACGGCTCCGCCCTGTCCGAACTGGTCGGGCAGTGGGGCGGCAAGCCGTTTCGTGCCCGCCAGTTGCAGCGCTGGATGCACCAGCGCGGCGCCGATTCGTTCGACGCCATGACCGACCTGGCTCGCGATTTCCGCAGCCAGCTTGCGTCGCAATGCCGCATCGAGGCATTGCCCGTCAACATCGAGCAGCGCTCGACCGACGGCACCCGCAAGTGGCTGTTTGATGTGGGGCAGGGCAATGCCATCGAAACCGTCTTCATCCCCGAAGACGACCGCGGCACGCTGTGCATTTCCAGTCAGGCTGGCTGCGTGGTGAACTGCCGCTTCTGCTCGACCGGGCACCAGGGCTTCAACCGCAACCTGAAGACCAGCGAAATCATCGGCCAGTTGTGGTGGGCCAAGCGCGTGCTAGAGGCCGACATCGGCACGGCCCGCCTTGAAAGCGCCCGCGCCACCGAAGACACGCGCGTCATCAGCAACGTCGTCATGATGGGCATGGGCGAACCCCTGCTCAATTACGATCAGGTCCTGCCTGCGCTGCGCCTGATGCTGGACGACAACGCTTACGGGCTGTCGCGCCGCCGCGTCACGGTGTCCACCTCTGGCGTCGTCCCCATGATGGACCGCCTGTCGCAAGACTGTCCCGTGGCGCTTGCCGTTTCGCTGCACGCGCCCAACGACGCGCTGCGCGACGAGCTCGTGCCGCTGAACAAGAAATACCCGCTGAAGGAGTTGCTGGCCGCCTGCGAACGCTATCTCGCATTTGCGCCGCGCGACTTCATCACGTTTGAATACTGCATGCTGGACGGCATCAACGACACCGACCAGCACGCCAAGGAACTGATCCACATTGCACGCCAGGTGCGCTGCAAGCTGAACCTCATTCCGTTCAACCCATTCCCCGCGTCCGGCCTGAAGCGATCGGCCTCGGCGCGGGTGAAGGTGTTTGCCCAGCGGCTCATGGACGCCGGCATCATCACCACGGTCCGCAAGACCCGGGGCGACGACATCGATGCGGCTTGCGGCCAACTGGCCGGAGAGGTGCGGGATCGCACTCGGATCACCGAGCGCAATGCCGCACAGCGCCAGACCATACCAATTAAACAGGTGCACGCATGACGCAGGATTTCGCTTCTGCAGTTTCCGACTCGTCCGCCGGTTCGGTGGGCAGCGTGGGCGCCGCCTTGCGCGGTTTGCGCCAGTCCAAGGGCTGGTCGCTCGACGAAGTCTCCAGCCGCATCAAGTTTTCCACCAAGCAGATCGAAGCCCTTGAAAACGAACAGTGGGATCATCTGCCCACCGGCGTTTCCTTGCGCGGCCTCGTCCGCAACTACGCGCGCCTGCTTGGCGCCGACGCCGAGGCCATCGTCGATTCGCTCGACCCCAAGGCTCGCGTCACGGGGCCGGCCAAGCTTAGCCCCAGTTCGCTGCACTCGGCGCATTCCATCCCCCAATCCAGCGCCGACGACGACCGCTCGTCCACGACGTCCTGGGGCTGGCTGATCGCCATTGTGCTGGTGTTGGCCGCCGGCGTGGCGTATGCCTTCTGGCAAGGTTGGCTGCCGCAGCAGTGGCTGCCGGCCGACTGGCTGCCGAAGCCGACCAAGTAACCCGGTTCCACCCGATGCAAGATTCTTCTCTGCCTTGCCAGGACGCGCCGCCTCCCTCGGTGGGAGCCGCGGCGCGCCGCGCCACGCGTTCCGTCGCGGTCAAGTGGGGCGAACGCGTCGTGACGGTGGGCGGAGACGCCCCGGTCGTGGTCCAGTCCATGACCAACACCGACACCGCGGACGCCATTGCCACCGCGATCCAGGTCAAGGAACTGGCGCAGGCCGGCTCCGAGCTCGTGCGCATCACCGTGAACACGCCGGAAGCCGCCCGCGAGGTCGTCGCCATCCGCGAACAGCTCGACCGCATGGGCGTCAACGTGCCGCTGGTGGGAGACTTCCACTACAACGGCCACAAGCTGCTGACGCAGTTTCCGGAATGCGCGCAGGCGCTGTCCAAGTACCGCATCAACCCCGGCAACATGGGGGGCGGCAAGCGCCGCGACGACAACTTCGCGCAAATGATCGAAGTCGCCTGCCGCTACGACAAGCCGGTGCGCATCGGCGTCAACTGGGGCAGCCTGGACCACGAACTCATGGCGCGCAAGATGGACGAAAACAGCCGGCGCGCCCAGCCCTGGGAAGCGCAGGCCGTCATGCGCGACGCGCTGGTTGTCTCGGCCATCAGCAATGCCCAGCGCGCCGAAGAACTCGGCCTGCGCCGCGACGCCATTATTCTGTCGTGCAAGGTCAGCCATGTTCAGGATCTCATCGCGGTCTACCGCGATCTGTCCGCCCGTTGCGACTATCCCCTGCATCTGGGCCTGACCGAGGCCGGCATGGGCAGCAAGGGCATCGTGGCCTCGACCGCCGCGCTTGCCGTGCTGATGCAGCAAGGCATCGGCGACACCATCCGCATATCGCTCACGCCTGAGCCGGGCGGCGATCGCAGCCGCGAAGCCATCGTCGCGCAGGAAATCCTGCAAACCATGGGCCTGCGCGCCTTCACGCCCATGGTCGTCGCCTGCCCGGGCTGCGGCCGCACCAGCAGCACGTTCTTCCAGGAACTGGCCGACAGCATCCAGTCGTTCCTGCGCCGGCAGATGCCGGTGTGGCGCGCGCAGTATCCCGGCGTCGAATCCATGAACGTCGCGGTGATGGGCTGTGTGGTCAATGGGCCGGGCGAAAGCCGTCATGCCGATATCGGCATCAGCTTGCCGGGCACCGGCGAAGTGCCGGCCGCCCCGGTGTTCGTCGACGGCGAGCGCACGGTGACGCTCAAGGGCGACCATATCGCCGAAGAGTTCCAGGCCATCGTTGAAGAATACGTTGCGCGCCGTTATGGCGCGCTCGCCTCTCACTAAAGTAAGGGTGTAGCCACTGGCGCGCTTCTCGGGCGCGCCAGCGGCATGATCAAGATGACTCAAGCTTTCCAGAAAGTCGCCGCCATACGCGGCATGAATGACCTGCTGCCGGGGGCAAGCGCCCGCTGGGAGCAATTCGAGGAAATCGTGCGCGGGTGGCTGCGCGGCTACGGCTATCGCAATGTGCGCACGCCGGTGCTTGAGCATACGCGCCTGTTTGCGCGCGGTATTGGTGAAGTCACCGACATCGTCGAAAAAGAGATGTACACGTTCACCGACGCGCTCAACGGCGAGTCGCTGACCATGCGCCCCGAAATGACCGCCGGCATCGTGCGCGCCTCCATCGAGCACAACTTGCTCTACGACCGCCCGCAACGCGTCTACTCCATCGGTCCCGTGTTCCGCCACGAGCGCCCGCAACGCGGCCGCTATCGCCAGTTCCACCAGATCGACGTCGAAGCCCTCGGCTTTGCCGGTCCCGATGTGGACGCGGAACTCATCGTCATGCTGGCCCGCCTCTGGAAGCTGCTGGGCCTGAAGGACGTGCGCCTGGAACTGAATTCGCTGGGCCAGCCGGCTGAACGCGCCGCGCACCGCGCCGCTCTGATCCAGCATCTGGAAAAGCACCGCGACATCCTCGACGAGGACGGCCAGCGCCGCATGTACACCAATCCGCTGCGCGTGCTGGACACCAAGAACCCCGCCATGCAGGAAATGGCCGACAGCGCGCCGCGCCTGTTCGACTTCCTGGGCGAAGAATCCCGCGCGCACTTCGAGGGCGTGTGCCAGCGCCTGACCGACGCCGGCATCGAATACCGCCTGAACCCGCGCCTGGTTCGCGGCCTGGACTACTACAACCTGACCGTCTTCGAATGGGTCACGGACCGCCTGGGATCCCAAGGCACGGTCTGCGGCGGCGGCCGCTACGACGGCCTGGTCGAACTGCTGGGCGGCAAGACCGCGCCGGCCGTGGGCTTTGCCATCGGCATGGAGCGCCTGCTCGACCTGTGGGAACAAAGCGTTGAAATCGCCGCGCCGGCCGAGTGCGATGTCTACATCGTGCACCAAGGCGAAGACGCGCAGCGCCTTGCCGCCCGGGTCGGCGAAGACCTGCGCGACGCGGGTCTCTCGGTCATCGTGCATGCCGGATCGGCGGGGTTCAAGTCGCAATTCAAACGCGCGGACGCCAGCGGCGCCCGCGTTGCGGTTATCCTTGGCGCCGACGAAGTGGCGTCGCAGACCGCCAGCGTCAAGTTCCTGCGCGCAGAAGAGCAGGGCGATGCGGCGCAGCAACAGGTTCCGCTGGCAAAGCTGGCCGACGCATTGAACAACAAGGGTTAAGGCATGGCATACGATCTTGAAGAACAGGAAAAACTCGACGCGATCAAGGCGTGGTGGGCCCGCTACGGGACGCTGCTGCTGGCGCTGACGACGGTGGTGCTCCTGGCTTGGGGCGGCTGGTGGGGCTGGAAGGCGTACGAATCGCACCAGGCCAACCAGGCCATGGGTTACTTCGAAGCGCTGGAAGATGCCGCTCGACTGGGCGGCGCCGATTCCTCGGTGCGCATCAAGACCGCCGCCGCGACCCTGCGCGAAAAATATCCCAACACCGGCTACGCCGCGCGTGGCGCCCTCGTGGCCGCGCAGGCCCTGCAGGCGCAGAAGGATGATGCCGGCGCCCGCGAACAGCTCGAATGGCTGGCTGCCCAAGGCAAGAACCCCTCCATGCAAGCCGTGGCGCGCCTGCGCCTGGCGGGCATGATGCTTGACCAGAAGCAATACGACGCCGCGCTGGCGCAGCTGAACAATCCGCCGGCTGCCTTTGCCGCCTTGTTCGCTGACCGCCGCGGGGACGTGCTGGCTGCGCAAGGCAAGCGCGAGGAAGCGCGCGCGGCCTGGCAGAGCGCCATCGATGGCCTGGGCCTGGCCAATCCCCTGACCCAGGTTGTGCAACTGAAACTGGATGCCTTGAGCGGAGCGTGACTGTAATGCGTAAATTTGCACCTGGCCGTACGTGGCGCGGCGCCGTCCTGCTGGCAAGCCTGCTTGCCCTGGGCGGTTGCGGTATGTTTTCCCATGACGACGGCCGCTACGATCCGGCACCCCTGACTGAATACAAGGCCGGCATGTCCGTGCGCCAGGTCTGGTCCACGTCCATTGGCAGCGGCTCCGGCCTGGGCTTCGCGCCCACCGTGCTCGGCGACGCCGTCTATGCCGCGACGCCTGACGGCTCCGTCGGCAAGTTCGATCTGCAAAGCGGCCGTGCCATCTGGAAGGCCAAGGCCGACACCAAGCTGTCGGCCGGCGCCGGCAGCGACGGCACCACCACCGCCGTGGCGTCGCCCAACGGCGATGTCATCGCCTTCGACGACACCGGCAAGGTGAAGTGGAAGGTCCGCGCCACCAGCGACGTCGCGATCCCGCCCGCGGTCGGCTACGGCATCGTTGTTGTGCGCAGCGGCGACTATCGCATCCAGGCATTCGATGCCAACAGCGGCGAACGCGTCTGGAGCGTGCAGCGTCCCGGCCCGTCGCTCGCCTTGCGCAGCGTTTCGCAAATGGTCTTGGCCGAAGGCTTGGTCATCACCGGCCTGCCCGGTGGCAAGCTCATGGCCATCGCGTCCAACAGCGGCAACGTGCAATGGGAAGGCACCGTGGCAACGCCGCGCGGCGCCAGCGACCTCGAACGCCTGACCGACGTGGTCGGTGCGCCGCGCATTGCGGGCAACCTGCTGTGCGCGGTCGCCTATCAGGGACGCATCGTCTGCTTTGACGTCACTGCCGGTGGCCGTCCGCTCTGGACGAAGGACTTCTCCAGCGTCAGCGGCCTGTCGCTCGATGACCGCTTCGCCTATTCTGCCGACCAGAACAGCGTGGTCAACGCGTTTGCGCTGGATAATGGCGGTAATCTCTGGAAGCAGGCCGCCCTGAAGAACCGCCAGCTCACCGCTCCGGCTATGCTGGGGGGAGGGCTGGCTGTCGGCGATCTGGACGGATATGTGCATTTCCTGTCGCGCAGCGACGGCAGCCTGATGGCGCGCCTGTCGGTGGGCGGCGGCGCGGTCGTGTCACCGCCGCAGACGACGCCCCAAGGCGTGCTGGTCCAGACGGGCAATGGCAATCTCGTCCTGATCGGCACCAACTGAACCTTATAAAACAAAGCCTTTTACCGTGTCTTTCAAGCCTGTCGTTGCCCTGGTCGGCCGCCCCAATGTGGGGAAATCGACCCTTTTCAATCGCCTGACGCGATCGCGCGCCGCGCTGGTGGCCGATTATTCCGGCCTGACCCGCGATCGCCATTATGGCGAGGGCAGGGTGGGCGATATTCCGTTCATCGCCATCGATACCGGCGGTTTCGAGCCGGTGGCCAAGGACGGCATCCTGCTCGAAATGGCCCGCCAGACCCGGCAGGCCATCGCCGAGGCGGACGTCGTCGTGTTCCTGGTGGATGCCCGTGCGGGCATCAACGCGCATGACCACGAAATTGCGCAGCTGCTGCGCAAATCCGGTCAGCAGCGTGTGCTGCTGGCGGTGAACAAGGCTGAAGGCATGGGCCTGGGCCCCGCCATCGCCGAATTCCATGAACTCGGCCTGGGTCAGCCCTATCCCATTTCGGCGGCGCACGGCGACGGCATCGTTGACCTGATCGAGCTCGCGCTCAAGGATCTGGCCGAACCGCCCGCCGAAGAAGAGCCGGTCGAAGAAGGCGAGCACGATCACCGCATCAAGCTGGCGATCGTGGGACGCCCCAACGTGGGCAAGTCCACCCTCATCAACACGTTCATGGGCGAAGAGCGCGTGATCGCGTTCGACATGCCGGGTACGACGCGCGACGCCATCGAAATCGATTTCGACCGCGATGGCCGCCGCTACACGCTGATCGACACGGCTGGGCTGCGCAAGCGCGGCAAGGTCTTCGAGGCCGTCGAAAAGTTCTCCGTCATCAAGACGTTGCAGGCCATCGAGGCCAGCAACGTCGTGCTGCTGATGCTCGACGCGCAGACCGAAATCTCCGAGCAGGACGCGCACATCGCCGGGTTCGTGCTGGAAACCGGTCGTGCCGTGGTCGTGGCCATCAACAAGTGGGACGGCCTGGACGGCGAAGAAAAGGAACGCATCGAGCGCGAATTCAACCGCAAGCTGCGTTTCCTGTCGTTCGCGCGCGTCCACACCATCTCGGCGCTGCGCGGGCAGGGCATCAAGCCTGTGCTCAAGTCCATCAACGCCGCACACGCCGCCGCGTTTGCCAAGCTGTCCACGCCCAAGCTCACGCGCGAGTTGCAGGCCGCGGTCGAGCAGCAGCAGCCTCCGCGCAAGGGCATCTTCCGTCCCAAGCTGCGCTATGCGCACCAGGGCGGACAGAACCCGCCGCTGGTCGTGATTCACGGCAATGCGCTGGACGCGATTCCCGATTCGTACCGCCGTTATCTCGAAACGCGTTTCCGCAATGCGTTCGACCTGGCCGGCACGCCGCTGCGTATCGAATTCAAGTCCTCGCACAACCCCTACACGCAGGAAAGCTGATCCATGAGCCGTTTCTGGAGTCCCGTTGTCGGGACGCTCAGTCCGTATGTGCCGGGCGAGCAGCCCAAGCTTCAGAACCTGGTCAAGCTGAACACCAACGAGCATCCTTACGGGCCGTCGCCCAAGGTGCTCGATGCGATCCGCGCGGCCTGCGACGACACGCTCAAGCTTTATCCGGACCCGTCCTCGGACCGCTTGCGCGAGGCCATCGCCGCAGCCGTCGGCGCGCAGCCGCAGCAGGTCTTTGTCGGCAATGGCTCCGACGAGGTCCTGGCGCATGCGTTCCTTGCGCTGCTCAAGCATGACCGTCCGCTGCGTTTTCCGGACATCACGTACAGCTTCTATCCGGTGTATTGCGGCCTGTACGGCATCGCGTTCGAAACGATGCCGCTCACCGCGGATTTCCGCATCGACGTCGAAGACTACCTGCCGGCGCGTCACGGCCAGGCAGGCGCCATCATCTTCCCGAACCCCAATGCGCCCACCGGCCGCGCGCTCAGCGCCGCCGAGGTCGAACGCATCGTGGCCGGCAATCCGGACACGGTCGTCGTCGTGGATGAGGCATACGTGGATTTCGGCGCTGAGTCGGTAATCCCCCTGGTCTCGCGGTACGACAACCTGCTGGTGGTGCAGACGCTTTCCAAGTCGCGATCGCTGGCCGGTTTGCGGGTGGGCTTCGCTGTAGGCAGCGCCGCGCTCATCGACGGACTCGAGCGGGTAAAGAACAGTTTCAACTCCTACCCCATCGACCGGCTGGCATCCGTCGGCGCAGTGGCGGCCCTTGAGGATACGGAGTATTTTGAGCAGACCCGCAATGCCGTGATCGAGACCCGGTCGCGCATGACGGCAGGATTGGAGGCGCTAGGCTTCGAGGTGCTCCCGTCGGCGGCGAACTTCGTGTTCGCGCGCCATCAGGCGAAAGACGCCGCGATGCTCGCCACCGCCTTGCGCGAGCGCAGCATCATCGTGCGCCATTTCCGGCATGCGCGGATCGACCAGTTCCTGCGCATTACGGTGGGTACCGAAGGCCAATGCGATCAGCTTCTGCAAGCGCTCGAGAAGATCCTGCAGGCTTGATTTCAGAGGCTTTTCAGCTGGAAAACTCTGGTCTCATTTTTGCTTCCTGGCCAAGTAGCACGGGCCGGGAAAACCCTGTAGAGTACGTGTTTCGGCGTGCTCCACCAGTACAAAAAGCGCGTCATCATTCAATAACAAACAAATGGAGCCTGGCCAATGAGCAATAAAGGGCAAACTCTGCAAGATCCGTTCCTCAACACGCTGCGCAAGGATCATGTGCCCGTGTCGATCTACCTGGTGAACGGCATCAAGCTTCAAGGGCAAATCGAATCCTTCGACCAATACGTGGTGCTGCTGCGCAATACGGTCACCCAGATGGTCTACAAGCACGCCATCTCGACTGTCGTTCCCGCGCGTGCCGTCAATTTTCAAGTGGAAGTCCCTGCTGAGTAATCTCGCTCCAGCTTTACCTTTTATTGCCCGCCAGACGGTTCCCGTCGGCGGGCATTTTCGCTTTGGCTCGAATATGGTGCATGTATGCGTGCTCTGATCATCAGTGTGGATCTCGGTGATCCGGACTTCACGGCACATGCCGAGGAATTCGCCATGCTGGCCAAGGGCGCGGGCGCCGAAATCGTCGGCACCCTGACGGCCCGCCGCGATCGGCCCGACGCCAAATTCTTCATCGGCTCCGGAAAGGCCGACGAAGGCGTCGCGATGGCGCAAGCGTTGCTTGCCGATATCATCCTTTTCGACCAACCCCTGTCGCCGGCCCAGCAGCGCAACCTCGAACGCGCCTTCAACCTGCGCGTCGTGGATCGCGTTGCGCTCATCCTGGACATCTTTGCGCTGCGCGCAAAGAGCCACGAAGGCAAGCTGCAGGTCGAGCTGGCTCAGCTCCAGCATCTGGCCACACGCCTCACGCGCATGTGGAGCCACTTGGAGCGCCAGCGTGGCGGTATCGGGATGCGCGGCCCGGGCGAATCCCAGCTCGAAATGGACCGCCGGATGATCGGCGTGAAGGTCAAGACGCTGCGCGAGCGGCTCGACAAGGTCGAACGCCAGCGCATTACGCAGCGGCGTGCCCGCGCGCGGGGCGGTGCGCTGTCGGTTTCCCTGGTGGGCTATACCAACGCCGGCAAGTCGACGCTGTTCAATGCCTTGACGCGGGCCGATGCCTACGCCGCCGACCAGCTCTTCGCCACGCTGGATACGACGACGCGCCGCATCTGGATCGAAGGCGCCGGATCGGTGGTGGTGTCAGACACTGTGGGCTTCATCCGCGACCTGCCTCACAACCTGATCGCCGCCTTCCGGGCCACGCTCGAAGAAACCGTGCATGCCGATCTGCTCCTGCATGTGGTGGACTCGGCCAGCCCGCAGCGGGATGAGCAGATTTTCGAAGTGAACAAGGTCCTCGCCGAAATAGGCGCTGCCGCGATTCCCACCATTCTGGTATACAACAAGATCGACCGGGCGGGCCTGGAACCGCGGGTGGAGCGCGACGCACATGGTACGATTGCGCGAGTATTTGTAAGCGCCACCGAGCGCGCCGGTTTGGATGCGTTGCGCGGGGCAATTGCGGAGACCGGACAGATTGTGGGAAACAATGCCGCGAATTATCAAACTCTTCAATCTGAATGACCCCGGCTGGGGTCGTGGAAACAACAACGGCTCCGAGCCGCCGCCTAAGCGGCCCCAAGGCAATGGAGACGGCCCTCCTGACCTGGACGAGGTCTGGCGCGATTTCAATAATCGCATCGGGAACCTGTTCGGGCGCAAGGGCGGTGGCGGCAACAACCGTCCCGGCAACCGTGGCGGCATGACGCCGCCATCCCCGCGTGGCACACGCATCGGCCTGGGCGTCATCGCCCTGGTCGCGGCGGGCATCTGGCTGGCCAGCGGCTTCTACATCGTGCAGGAAGGCCAGGTCGCGGTCGTGACCCAGTTTGGCAAGTACAAGAGCACGTCGCAGGCCGGTTTCCAGTGGCGCATGCCTTATCCCATTCAAAGCCATGAAATCGTCAACGTGTCGCAACTGCGCACGTTCGAAGTCGGTTTCCGTGGCGGCGCGCGCAACAAGGTCCTGCCTGAAGCGCTGATGCTCACGACGGACGAGAACATCGTCGATATGCAGTTCGTCGTCCAGTACCGCCTGAAGGCGGACGGCGCGCCCGACTATCTCTTCAAGACGCGCGACCCGGACGAGTCCGTGCGCCAGGCATCTGAAACCGCCATGCGCGAAGTCGTGGGCAAGCAGTCGATGGACTTCGTGCTGTACGAAGGCCGTACGACCGTGGCTTCCCAAGTCCAGGCGCTGATGCAGCAGATCCTCGATCGCTACCTGACGGGCGTGCAGATCAGCACCGTCGCCATCCAGAACGTTCAGCCGCCCGAGCAGGTGCAGGCCGCGTTCGACGACGCCGTCAAGGCCGGTCAGGATCGTGAGCGCCAGATCAACGAAGGCCAGGCTTACGCCAATCAGGTCGTGCCGCTGGCCAGCGGTCAGGCATCGCGCATGACGGAGCAGGCAGAAGGCTACAAGGCCAAGGTCGTGGGCGATGCGCAAGGTAATACCTCGCGCTTTACCAGCATCCTGGGCGAATACGAGAAGTCGCCGCAGGTCATGCGCCAGCGCATGTACCTGGACAGCATGCAGGAAATCTTCACCCGCGCCAGCAAGGTCATGGTCGACACCAAGAGCAACAACAACATGTTGTATTTGCCCCTGGACAAGATCATGCATCTGGCGGCTCAGGACGCAGGCAAGTCGAACATCGGCAGCTCCGGCTCGCCGGTGACCAACCCGCCTGTCCAGCAGCCCTCGCGCGGTACGGCCGCGCCGGTGCCGCAGCCTTCCGGCAGCAGCAATAGCAACACGCTGCCCCGCGACCGTATGTCGCGCTAATCCGGAGGAGTCCTGAACATGAATCGTCTTATGCCCATCCTGGTCGGCCTGCTCATCGTGCTGGCCCTCCTTTCCTCCAGCGTTTTCGTGGTGCGCGAGCGCGACTATGCCTTGGTGTTCTCGCTGGGTGAAGTCCGTCGCGTCATCAGCGATCCGGGCCTGTATTTCAAGGTTCCGCCGCCTTTCCAGAACGTCGTCACGCTCGACAAGCGCATTCTGACCATCGAAACCAACGAAGCCGAGCGCATCCAGACTTCCGAAAAGAAGAACCTGCTGATCGACTCCTACGTCAAGTGGCGCATTGCGGATCCCCGCCTGTTCTACGTGACGTTCGGCGGCAACGAGCGCGCGGCGCAAGAACGCCTGCAAGCTCAGATCCGCGACGCCCTGAACGCATCGGTCAACGTGCGTACGGTGCGCGACGTGGTCTCCACCGAACGCGACAAGATCATGACGGAAATCCTGACCAACGTCGCCAAGCGGGCTGAGCCTTTGGGCGTGCAGATCGTTGACGTGCGTCTGCGCCGTATCGAGTTCGCGCCGGAAATTTCCGAGTCGGTGTACCGCCGCATGGAAGCCGAGCGTACCCGCGTCGCGAACGAGCTGCGCTCCATCGGCGCCGCCGAAGGCGAGAAGATCCGCGCCGAAGCCGACCGCCAACGCGAGGTCATCGTGGCTCAGGCTTATGCCAAGGCTCAGGGCGTCATGGGTGAGGGCGATGCTGCCGCGGCGGCCATCTACGCCCAGGCCTATGGCAAGAACCCGGACTTCTACACGTACTACAAGAGCCTGGAAGCCTATCGCGCCTCGTTCTCGAAGCCGGGCGACGTGCTGGTCGTGGACCCCAGCTCCAGCTTCTTCCAGTTCATGAAGGATCCGGCGGGCGCCGCCCTGGCGCCGGTCACCGTGCCGGCCAAATGATCCACCGCGGCTAGCACGAACGAAAAGCCTCTCGGGTTCCCGAGGGGCTTTTCTGCTTCTGGCGGGACGATTCCTGCCGGGTATCGGGGACGCGGCCGAGCCGCCCGGCACGCCTGTGCCCCGGGTGGCGCTCGCCGCTGAACCATGTACAATACCGCGTAAGCTAGAAAACATTCCGCAGCGGCTGAGCGGGCTTACGCCCCTCAGCCGCTTTTCGTTTGGGCGACGCCCACGCATCACTTGGCGTTATTCAGGTAAACACATTCATGGGTAACTGGCTGCTGCCCGAAAGCCTTGCCGACGTACTTCCGGCAGAGGCCCGGCGCATCGAGGAACTGCGCCGCGAACTTCTCGATCTCTACCGTACATACGGGTTCGAGCTGGTCGCGCCGCCCCTGGTCGAGTACATCGATTCATTGCTGTCGGGTACCGGCAGCGATCTGGATCTGCGCACCTGCAAGCTGATCGATCAGCTTTCGGGCCGCACGCTGGGCGTGCGCGCGGACATGACTCCCCAGGTCACGCGTATCGACGCGCACTTGCTGAACCGCGCGGGCGTTACTCGCCTGTGTTACTGCGGCAATGTGCTGCATGCGCGTCCTTCGGACTTGCTGTCCAGCCGCGAACTGCTGCAGATCGGCGCTGAAATCTACGGCCATGCCGGATTCGAAGCCGACCTCGAAATCATTCAGCTCGTGCTGGAAACGGTGGCAATCGCTGGCGTTCGCAATCCGCGTCTGGATCTCTGTCATCCCGGCGTGCTGCGCGCCATCCTGAAATCGGACCCGGCGGCGGCTGAGCTGGCGCAGGACGCCATCCGGCTGATGCGCGACAAAGATGTACCCGGGCTGGGCGAACTGGCGGCGCGCGCGCCCGGCATTCGTCCGGAAACGCTGAAGGCGCTGCAGTTGCTGCCCACGTTGTACGGCGGCCCGGATGTGCTGAAGATCGCCCGACGCGACCTGCCGGCGTTGCCGGGCATCGCCCAGGCGCTCGACGCCCTGCAGGCGGTGGTCGACGCCATGCCCAACGTGTCGTTCAGTGTGGACCTGGCCGATGTCGGTGGTTACGCTTACCACTCGGGTGTCAAGTTCGCGCTGTACGCCGAGGGCTGGCACGATGCATTGGTCAGCGGTGGCCGCTACGACGACGTCAGCCACGCATTCGGGCGGTCGCGTCCGGCGACGGGCTTCAGTCTTGATTTACGCAAGCTGGCGGCGGGATTGCCGCCGGCGGAAAGGGCGCGAGCGGTTCGCGCGCCCTGGGGGCAGGCCCCCGCTCTGACCGAGGCGGTTCGCCGCTTGCGCCGGTCAGGGGAAATCGTCGTTCAGGTATTGCCCGGTCACGAGCAGGATCAGGACGAATTCGTTTGCGATCGCGAGCTGGCGCTGCAGGATGGCGTCTGGACGGTCAAAACGCTGTGACTAACTCCCTCTCGGAAACGAGAGGGCCGCGGGGAGATTTCCGGATTTCCCGAGAAACTCGAAATTGATTCGTATCATGAGCAAGAACGTAGTCGTAATCGGCACTCAATGGGGTGACGAGGGCAAGGGCAAGATCGTCGATTGGCTGGCGGAATCCGTCCAGGGTGTGGTCCGCTTCCAAGGCGGTCACAATGCCGGCCATACGCTGTGGATCAATGGCAAGAAGACGATTCTTCGCCTGATCCCGTCGGGCATCATGCACCCCGGTGTCACCTGCTTCATCGGCAATGGCGTCGTGCTGTCCCCGGAGGCCCTGCTCAAGGAAATCGAAGAGCTGGAAGCCGCCGGCCTGGACGTGCGCTCGCGCCTGCAGATCTCCGAGATCTGCCCGCTGATCCTCCCTTATCACGTTGCCATCGACAAGGCGCGCGAAGCGCGCAAGGGCGAAGGCAAGATCGGCACGACCGGCCGCGGCATCGGCCCGGCCTACGAAGACAAGGTCGCCCGCCGCGCTCTGCGCGTGCAAGACCTCTTCAATCCTGCGCTGTTCGACGAAAAGCTCGCCGAAGTGCTGGATTACCATAACTTCGTGCTGACCAAGTACCTGGGCGCTGAAGCCGTCTCGGCCAACGAAGTGCGCGATCAAGCCATGGCGCTCGCGCCGGCCATCGCCCCGATGGTCAAGGATGTCTCCAGCAACCTGTACGCCATGCAGCAGGAAGGCAAGCGCCTCCTGTTCGAAGGTGCGCAAGGCGCGCTGCTGGACGTCGATCACGGCACGTACCCGTTCGTCACCAGCAGCAACTGCGTGGCGGGCGCGGCCTCGGCTGGCGCCGGCGTCGGTCCCCAGCAACTGGATTACGTCCTGGGCATCACCAAGGCGTACACCACGCGCGTTGGCTCGGGCCCGTTCCCGACTGAACTGGTCGACGAGATCGGCACGCGCCTGGCGACCATCGGCAAGGAATTCGGTTCGGTCACGGGCCGTCCGCGCCGCTGCGGCTGGTTCGACGGCGCCGCGCTGAAGCGCTCGGTCCGCCTGAACGGCATTTCCGGCCTGTGCATAACCAAGCTGGACGTGCTGGACGGCCTGGAAACCATCCAGTTGGGCGTCGGTTACCGCGTCAACGGTGAATTCCGCGACGTGCTGCCCTATGGCGCGCACGCCGTGGCCCAGGCGCAACCCGTCCTGGAAGAGCTGCCCGGCTGGAGCGAGTCCACCGTCGGCATCACCGAATACGCCAAGCTGCCCGCCGCAGCGCGCCGCTATCTTGAGCGCGTGGCGGAAGTCTGCGGTGTGCCGATCGACCTGGTGTCTACCGGTCCGGACCGCAACGAGACCATTGTTTTGCGTCATCCCCTGAAGGGCTGACATCGGGTTATTATTCCCAAGGCCGCCGCCGGTCATACCGGCGGCGGCCTTTTCGTATTTTTGTGCAGGAGATGCTTGCCTATGAGCACGCCGACCAGTGACGATAGCCACCTGTGGGTAACGTGGGACGATTACAACCGCTTGATCGAGCGCCTTACCTTGCAGGTGCACCAGTCGGGCTGGAAATTTGACAAGATTCTGTGCCTGGCACGCGGCGGCATGCGTGTGGGCGACGTCATGTCGCGTATTTTTGACGTGCCGCTGGGCATTCTTGCCACCAGCAGCTATCGCGAGGCGGCCGGCACCAAGCAAGGCGACATGGACATCGCCCAGTTCATCACCATCACCCGCGGCACGCTGTCCGGCCGGGTGTTGCTGGTGGACGACATGGTTGATACTGGCAAGACGTTCAACAAGGTCTTCGATCACCTGAAGAGCCAGTTCGCCGACATCACCGAATTGCGCAGTGCCGTGCTGTGGTGGAAGGGGCATTCGCAGGCGACGCCCGACTACTACGTCGAGAAGCTGCCCACGAATCCCTGGATTCACCAGCCGTTCGAAGACTACGACAGCTTGCGTCCCCATCAGTTGGAAGCCTGGATCCGCAAGGGTTCCCAGAGCTGATCGCAGTCGGGGCAGGGGCGGGGTGCTGGGCGCAGTCGGGCTCTGGCAGTAGTCAAACCGTCCTTGACCATGCTAGAATCGCTGGTTATCGCTAAACCGAACTTGGCTTGTTACTCTCTGGGTAGTCTTTGGGTAACGGAAACAGCCAGCTCAAACCCGGGTGAACGCATGCCCGGGTTGCGCTTTCAAGGTTCACAGTTCGCGGTACTTGCCTATTGGTGGTTTGCAGGTCTTATCGCCAAAGGCCGTCTTCGCGTACCTGGGCCGCGCAGCGTTGCTGGAAAAGCAAGCCAGGTTTGTCATCAACTTTGTTACCCTACAAGCAGGCCAATTACTTTATGCCTATCGTTCGACTGAAGGAAAACGAACCGTTTGAAGCCGCTCTGCGCCGCTTCAAGCGCACCATCGAAAAGACCGGTTTGCTCACCGAACTGCGCTCGCGCGAGTTCTACGAGAAGCCCACCGCCGAGCGCAAGCGCAAGCATGCTGCCGCCGTGAAGCGCCACTACAAGCGCATCCGTAGCCAACAACTGCCCCCGCGCCTGTATTGATTTCTGATTCCCGAATCTATTGATTCCAGAATCATTCATCCAGGATTTGCTCGCCCGAGTCGACGTCGTCGACGTTGTCGGGCGATATGTGCAGTTGCGAAAGGGTGGGGCCAACTTGCTTGGCCTGTGCCCCTTTCATAACGAAAAAAGCCCGTCGTTTACTGTCAGCCCCACCAAGCAGTTCTATCACTGCTTCGGATGTGGTGCACACGGCAGCGCCATCACCTTCCTGATGGAACACACGGGCGCCAGTTTCCCCGACGCCGTGCGCACGCTCGCGGCGTCGGCGGGAATGACGGTCCCCGAAGAAAACCGCAGTCCCCGCCAGCAGCAGGAATCCGCGCGCCGCAAGGCCGAGGAGTCCCGGCACACGCAGGTGCTCGACGCGGCCCAAGCCCACTACCTGAAACAGTTGCGCGCTTCGCCTGCCGCCGTCCGCTATTTGAAGCAGCGCGGCCTGACGGGCGAAATTGCCGCACATTTTGGTTTGGGCTGGTCCGGCACGGACCGCCATGGCCTGTCCCAGGTATTTCCCAACTACGAAGACCCCACGCTGGTGGAGTCTGGACTCGTCATCGAATCCGAAGACGGACGCCGCTACGATCGTTTCCGCGAACGGGTGATGTTCCCGATCCGCAACGCGCGCGGCAGCCTCATCGGGTTTGGCGGCCGGATCATCGGCAAAGGCGAACCCAAGTACCTGAATTCGCCCGAGACGCCCCTGTTTTCAAAAGGGCAGGAGCTCTACGGTCTGTGGGAGGCGCGCCTGGCCATCCGCCAGGAAGGCCAGGTCATCGTCGTCGAAGGCTACATGGACGTCGTCGGGCTGGCGCAGCAGGGCATCGCCAATGCCGTCGCCACGCTGGGCACCGCCACCACCCCGGATCACGTCAAGAAGCTGCTGCGGTCCAGCGACAAGGTCATCTTCAGTTTCGATGGCGACAAGGCGGGGCGGCGTGCTGCCTGGCGCGCGCTGCAGGCCTGTCTGCCGGTGCTCAGGGACGATATCGCGATTCGCTTCCTGTTCCTTCCGGCCGAGCATGATCCCGATTCGTACGTGCGCGAGTTGGGCGCCGAAGCGTTCCGCGCGTGCCTGGGCGACGCCGTGGCGCTGTCCCGGTTTCTCCTGGACGAGCTGGCGTCGCATCACAACATGAACGAAGCCGAGGGCCGCGCCAGTTGCCTTCACGAGGCCAAGCCACTGCTGGCGGCGATTCCCGAATGTGCGCTGCGCGTGCAGATCGAACGGGAAATGGCCAAGCTGGTTCAACTGACGCCCGAGGAAATGGCGCAGGTCCTGGCGCAGCAACCCGCCAAACCGTTCGCGCCGGGTCCGCGGCCGGCGTCTAGCGCGGGCGAAGCGGGAATCGCTTCAGGCGGAGAGCCGGGTCATGACGGCGGTCCGCCCGACATGGGCTACGACTACGGCAACCACGATTTCAGCGACATTCCCGCAGACGAGTCAGACGTCTCCGATTACGGCCAGTATGCCTCGCTCGGCGACGAGCCTGGTGGGGGCGCGGCCGGTTGGCAATCCAGCGGCGGCAAGCAGGAATGGAAAGGCAAAAGCGACTGGAAAGGAAAAGGCGACTGGAAGGGCAAGGGCGACTGGAAAGGTGGCAAGGGCAACTGGAAGGGCCGGCGCGACAATGACGTCGGCGGCTTCGAGGGGCGCCGCACCATGCCCTCCCTGGCCAAGCGTCTGTTGAGCCTGCTGCTCGCCCATCCCGAGCTGGTTGATTCCATGGGCGACCAGCAGCTTGAAGTCATCGACCATGGCCCCCATCTAGGATTGGTAAGGGACCTGATCATGCTTGCGCAATCCAGCGGTGCGCGCCACGTTGGCGCCTTGCTGGAGGCGGCAGAGCCGGACTCTGACCTTGCCACTGTCTTGAAAGGGCTGCGGGCAGACATGCTCGCGCAGGAAGACCTGCCCGATCCCCAGACGGAATGGGACGATGCCCTGCGGAGAATAGAGTTCGATTCGGCGAGAACAGAAATGGCCAAGCTTGCGGCTGCGGGACTTGCCTCGGAAGAGGCGCGCAAACGCTATCTTGAGCTGTCTAGCCGGATGACGGTCTTGAAAGGTGCTGGGTTGCGCTAAATACGCTAAAATCAAAGGTTTTCCGCGTATGCGAGGTGCCGTATACGGTACCTTCGCGGCTAGTGGAGCCCGAGCACAGGCAGCACTAGTGGCTTGGCAGGCGGCACTAATGGCTTGCCGCCATTGCCAGTTGTACCCCGACTGTTGCATGATCGACAAAGATTCGAGTTGGGTATGGGGTTGATTGTTAGCCGTACCGAAACAGAGGCAATGCAGCAGTGATGCCGCAGTAGCAGGAAAGTGAAATGTAGTTTTGGCATCGGAATCTATTTCGGATGCCGGAATCTAATAAATATTGTGCCAAATTGACGAGAGCGGCTTGCTGCTCGGGCACCCGGTAATTGAGATTCAAAAAACCGGGACGCGTGCGTCAAGATTGTTACATAGTTAATTAATATAGCTGAGCGGTGGATCAAAAGCAGTTCAGCGGCGGTCATTCCGCGTGGCGTTAGTGGTTCGGGTGCTGTGTATACCTAGCTGCTTGGGGCAATGGCCCGATAAGCGAGCAAAGCCTATTTATAGGCAGGCAGCCCCCCCAACGTCCGGAACCCGCCGATGAATGAGTCATGCACGTCTTGCGCCAGAACGGTTACGCACCAAGTACGGCGTCAGAAGGGCTCGCAAGGGCCGGTGCTGCGAACAACGCAGCCGCGTGAACTCTGCCGATCCACCAGATTTACCCGTATTCCATGCCGCACCGGGTCCGTACCCGGCGCGGCGTTATGCGGTGCAACATGCCCAAACGGGTTGCGACGACCACGGAAGCGACTATGACCAAATCCACCGGCAAATCCTCCTCTGCACTTGATGCGGCCGAAACTCAGGCTGTGGCTGCCAAGCGCGCCGTCAGCATGGCCGCTGAAAAAGCGCCCGCCAAGACGGCGGTGAAGGTCGCCAAGCCCGCTGCCAAGACGGCCGCCAAAAAGGCAGCCAAGACGGCTGTCGCCGCGGACAAGCCTGAAAAGGTGACGAAGGCCCGCGCCAAGAAGGCCGAAGACAAGCTTGCCGACCTGGTCGGCAGCGCGCGCCCCGTGCCCAGCGGTCGCCGTCCGGGCCGCCCCGCCAAGAACGCCAACAACGACTCCGACGGTTTCGACGATACGATGGACGGCGAAGGCGAAGTCCTGCCCGACCTGAAGCCGCCGAAGCGCGGCGGCAAGCGCGGCAAGGCCGATCCCAAGGATCTGATCGCCCGCGGTCCCGTCACGCCGGAAGAATACGAAGCGCGCCGCAATCGCCTGAAGCAGCTCATCAAGCTGGGCAAGGACCGCGGCTACCTGACGTACGGCGAAATCAACGACCATCTGCCTGACGACCTGGTCGACGCGGAAGCCATCGACGGCATCATCAGCACCTTCAGCGACATGGGTATCGCGGTCTATGACCAGGCCCCCGACGCCGAAACGCTGCTGATGAGCGAGAACGCGCCGGTTGCGTCCAACGACGACGACGTCGAAGACGAAGCCGAAGCCGCGCTCACCACCGTGGACTCCGATTTCGGCCGCACCACCGACCCGGTCCGCATGTACATGCGCGAAATGGGCTCGGTCGAGCTGCTGACCCGCGAAGGCGAAATCGAAATCGCCAAGCGCATCGAAGACGGCCTGAAGCACATGGTCATGGCCATCTCGGCCTGCCCGACCACCATCAACGAAATCCTGGCCCATATCACCCGTGTGCGTGAAGGGCAGGCGCAGATCGACGAAGTCGTCGACGGCCTGGTCGATCCGGAAGACGGCGAAGAGTACGCCGGCGCCGGTGTCACCGCGGACGAAGACGAAAGCGACGACGGCCCCGCTGGCGGCATGTCCAGCAAGCAGCTGGAAGACCTGCGCGTCAAGGCGCTGGCCAAGTTCGACGAAGTGAACAAGCAGTTCGACAAGATGCGCCTGTCGTACGAGAAGGACGGCTACAAGTCGGACATCTACGTGCGCGCCCAGGAATCCATCCAGAACGAACTGATGGGCATCCGCTTCACCGCCAAGATGGTGGAAAAGCTGGCCGACACACTGCGCAACCAGGTTGAAGAAGTCCGTCAGCTCGAGCGCGCTGTCCTGCACACGTGTGTGGACCGTGCCGGCATGCCGCGCCTGCACTTCATCAAGGTGTTCCCCGGCAACGAAACGAACCTGCAGTGGGTCGTCGACGAAGTGGCCGCTGGCCATACGTACGCCGAAACGCTGGAGCGCCAAATCCCGGCCGTGCAGGAACTGCAGCAAAAGCTGATCGACCTGCAAACGCGCGTCGTGCTGCCGCTGAAGGACCTGAAGGACGTCAACAAGCGCATGGCCACCGGCGAAGCCAAGGCCCGCAAGGCCAAGCGCGAAATGACCGAGGCCAACTTGCGTCTGGTGATCTCGATCGCCAAAAAGTACACGAACCGTGGCCTGCAGTTCCTGGACCTGATCCAGGAAGGCAACATCGGTCTGATGAAGGCCGTGGACAAGTTCGAATACCGTCGCGGCTACAAGTTCTCGACCTACGCAACGTGGTGGATCCGTCAGGCCATTACGCGTTCCATCGCCGACCAGGCGCGTACCATCCGTATCCCGGTTCACATGATCGAAACGATCAACAAGATGAACCGCATCAGCCGCCAGATCCTACAGGAAACCGGCGCTGAGCCGGATCCCGCGACCCTGGCGCAGAAGATGGACATGCCCGAGGACAAGATCCGCAAGATCCTGAAGATCGCCAAGGAACCGATCTCCATGGAAACGCCCATCGGTGACGACGACGATTCGCACCTGGGCGATTTCATCGAAGACACGTCCACGCTGGCGCCTTCCGACGCGGCGCTGCACGGTTCTATGCGTGACGTGGTCAAGGAAGTGCTAGACTCTCTGACCCCGCGTGAAGCCAAGGTTCTGCGCATGCGTTTCGGCATCGAAATGAGCACGGACCAGACCCTGGAAGAAGTGGGCAAGCAGTTCGACGTCACGCGTGAGCGCATCCGCCAAATAGAGGCTAAAGCGCTGCGCAAGCTGCGTCACCCCAGCCGGGCCGACAAGCTGAAGAGCTTCCTGGAAGGGCAGTAAATTTCCTGGGCCTCTAGCTCATGCCTGGTTAGAGCAGCGGACTCATAATCCGTTGGTGCCGAGTTCGACTCTCGGGGGGCCTACCAAAGAAATCCTGAGCAATCAGGTACCGCAGCCGCCAGCAATGGCGGCTGTTTTGTTTTCGGCGCGGGCATGACGCGATAGGGGCGTTCTCGGTGGGGCGAGCGAGAAAAAATGCGGCTCGGAAACCGGCTTAATCGTCACGAAACCGGATGAAATCGCCTTGCGCAAAGCACGACGACATCACCCCCCCACGCCATAGGGAACAAAATGAAAATCAAGGCTCGCAGCCGCCCATACTGGCGGCTGATTTCATTTGGCGGTGAGCTGAACGTTTTTCCCACCGAATTCAGTCTGGAAAGGTTTTTTGCCGTTGCAGCGGAGCCACGGTTCCTGTCACCGGTATTACTCCCGCTCATCCGAAAGATCTATCCTCAATAATCTTCAAGGCGCTCCTGACGCCGCGGCCGTGCGTAGTCCCAGCCCTGGCCATCTCATGTTTCGCATGTGCTGATACCGAATCCCGATCGGAGGACGTTTCATGAAGAACAACCCTCTGCACGCCGGCGTGCTTTCTCGCTCGTCGTTGCTCTCCCTCCTGGCATTCCCTTGTGTGTCCATCGCTCAGATAACAATCGAGGGTGGGCAGACGGTAACAGTTCCTGGGACGCAGGCGTCTCCCTGGAATGTCAACGGCGAGCTCGCGGTGGGAAATGCGGGAGACGGTACGCTGAACATCTCAAATGGCGGCGTGGTTTCCAGCTTGGATGCCTACTTGGGGGGCATTGCAGGTGGTGCGGGCGTGGTTACGGTTACCGGTGCAGGCGCGCGATGGGAATTGTCTGGCAACAGCGCAAGCGTGTTGAATGTCGGCTGGATCGCGGCGGGGACGTTGACGGTGGCCGGGGGCGGTGTCGTACGGAGTCCGCGCGCCATCATCGGGGAGTTTGATGATGGGATGGGTATTGTGACCATCAGCGGCGCGGACTCGCAATGGATCAACGCGCAGCAGCTATTTGTCGGGATGTCCGGCAGCGGCAGCTTGATTATCGCGGACGGCGGATACGTCTCGACGGACTCCAGTTATGTCGGGTTCTCTGAAGGAACGGGCGCGGTGACGGTTCGCGGGGCAGCATCACAATGGGTTTCCGCCTCGCCCATTCAGATCGGCACGCTAGGGACAGGCAAGTTGACGATCGCCGAGGGGGGCAAGGTCTCTGCGCCCGGGATGCTTCTGGCGACCACTGCTCCCGGAAGCGGCACGATCGTCATCGGCAGCGACTCCGGGGCCGCACTGGTCGCGCCTGGCTCTTTGAACACCGCTCGAATTTCATTTGGTCCGGGCGACAGTCGGATTCTCTTCAATCACACGTCGCTCGATTATGTGTTCGACGCCTCAATCAATAACGGCGCCAACAATACGATGGGTTCCAATACCGGGTTGGTGGGGGGCGGCCGGATCGAGGCGATGGCCGGTCGCACCATTCTGAACGCGGATCATCGCGACTTCACCGGGGTTGCGCAGGTTGGTGGCACGGGTATTTTCCAGGTCAACCGCGATCTGTCCGGTGCGGCAATGCAGATACTTGCCGGCGGTACGTTGGAAGGGATCGGTCGGGTTGGAAGTGTCGTCAATGCAGGCACGGTCTCGCCCGGGGCGTCCTTGGGAGCGCTGACCATCACTGGAAACTACGTGGGCAGCAGCGGCTCGCTGCTGCAACTTCAGACGGCGCTCGGCGGTGATGATTCACCCACGGACAAGTTGATTGTCGTTGGAGACGTTGCGGGAAATACTGCCGTCAAAGTGACCAATCTGAACGGCGGTGGCGCGCAGACGGTAAACGGTATCCGGGTTATTGAGATCGGCGGTGCGTCTCCCGCCAACGCGTTCACGCTCAGAGGTGATTATCAGACCGAAGGCGGACAGCAAGCCGTGATTGCGGGCGCGTATGCGTACACGCTGCGGCGCGGCGGCAACGAAACGCCGGCTGATGGAAATTGGTATCTCGTGTCGGCGTATACGGCGCCGGAGACGGCCCCCGAACCTGAGCCTGAACCTGGCCCGGGACCCGGATCTGGACCCGAACCACAACCCGAACCCGGCGCGCCGGAGGAGGAAATTCCCGGCGGTACGGAAGACGGACCGCGCTATCAACCCGGCGTACCGCTTTATGAACAATATCCCCTGGTACTCGCTTCCCTGAATTCCTTGCCGACGTTGCAGCAACGCGTCGGCAACCGCTATTGGCGGACGGACGGGCAGCCCGCCACGGGCGAGAAGTTTGGCGGCTGGGGCCGCATTCAGGGTTCCACCAGCTCAATGACGCCGTCGCAGTCGGCCACCAAATCGAGCCGGGATGTCGATCTGTGGAAGCTGCAAACCGGGATCGACGTCATAGCGAACCGCCGGGCGGATGGGTCGATGCTGGTGGCGGGCGTCAATCTGGCTCATGGCAGCGCGTCGGCCGATATCCGATCTCCGTACGGGCGAGGCAAGATCGACTCGACCGGCACCGGAGTTGGCGCGAGTCTGACGTGGTACGGCGCCAGCGGGTTCTATGTGGACGGGCAGTTGCAGGCGATGTGGTTCGACAGCGATATCTCGTCGCGCACGATCGGGCGCCGGGAGGTGAAGGGCAACAACGGAAACGGCGTCGCGGTCTCGGTGGAGACCGGCTATCGCTTTCCCATCGCCAACGGGTGGTCGCTTACCCCGCAGGCGCAATTGGTCCGGTCCCGCGTGGACTTCGACAGCTTCACAGATCCGTTCGGTGCGAAGGTGCGCCTGGACGATGGCGACAGTCTCAGCGGACGCCTCGGCGTATCGCTGGATTACGAACCCGGCTCAGGCGTCGCAGCGGGCGCAGCGGGCCAAACCCATGTGTACGTCATCGCGAATCTCTACAACGAGTTCATGAATGGCACCAACGTCAACGTGGGGGGCGTGGCCTTTCGGAGCCGGGACGAGCGGCTTTGGGCAGAGCTTGGCGTGGGCGGCACCTATCAATGGAACAAGGGGCGCTACGGCGTGTACGGCAACTTGAGCTTGGCCGGCGCCACCAACAACATGAGCGACAACCACTCCGTGGGCGGGATGATCGGCTTTCGAGTGCAGTGGTGATGGGGGGCTGAAATGGAAGAGCGCCCCAGCTCAAGGTGAGTCTGAGGCGCTCCTGCCCGGCTTCGCACGCGATGGGTGTCAGACAGCCCGGCAACTCAAATCTACTGCTGGCACTCCGGCCCGGCAATAGGGGAAACCCTTGCGATAAACAGGGTTGGAACGTCAAGATCTGGGGGCGGATTTGTCCGCCTCGGCATCCACGAATTGTCCGCCCGTCGCCCGCTGGCGACACTGTCCTCCACGTTCATTGCACGGGAGAGCAGGCATGTGGGGGCATCGAAAGCGCCAATTGGGCCAAGGCATGACCGAGTACATCGTCGTCGTGGCGCTGGTCGCCGTTGCGGCGATCGCGGTCTATCAGTACTTCGGGCAAGTCGTGCGTTCGCAGACCGCGGCGATGGCCCGCGAGCTGGCCGGTGAGGACGGCAGCACGCAATCCAAGGCTGCGCAGCAGGCGGCGCAGAAGGCTGCCGCGCAGACCAAGGCGCGGTCGCTCAAGTCGTTTACCGGCAATGCCGAGATCGCGAATTGAGGGCGCATCCAATCATGTTCGCCGATCAACAGCGGGGCCAGGCCCTGTGCCTGGGTATCGTGATTGCGGCCGTTGGCGCGGCGTCGCTGGTGGTCCTGTACAACGTGGGCCAGACCATCGAGGCTCGAAGCCGCCTGACCCACGCCGCCGACGCGGCGGCCTATAGTGGGGCGCTCGTCCAGGCGCGTGCGCTCAATGCCATTTCCTACGTCAACCGCAGCCAGATTGCGCATCAGGTTGCCATGGCGCATCTGGTGACGTTGGGGGCGTCCGCGCAGTACCTCGACGCGTTGCAATCGCAGCGCCGGCGGGGCAATCCGCCGGCTGGCCTCATCGCGATGCTTTTCGGGCCCGATGCCGGGGCGGCCTACCAGGTCGCACAGGCGCCATCCAATGCCGAAGGCCGGCTGGCCCGGGCTTTCGCGCAACACGATCGCGTCGTGCATCAGGTGCTGGAAACGGCGGCGCGAGAAATCGTGGACGATCTTACAGTCTCACGCGACCACGCAATGCGCGAGGTGCTGGCCGCCAACTATCCGGCGTTTGGACCGATCAACGCCGGCAATGCGCCGGCAGCATCGCCACTTGCTTTGCGTCTGCTGACAGATGGGTGGCCTGGCTACACCGAACGCCACGCCGCGACTCGCAAGGCCGGCCTGCGTCCTGCAACCGAAGACGCGGTGGCCCGCTATGGATTTCTGGATCGCCGCAACGCCACACGCCGCAATCCTTGGGCGATCAGCTCAAGGTGCCCCTTGCTTCGGCACGAACTCAGGCGGCGCGGCTCGACCTGGCTTGGGCCGGACGGCCAGTGGGGCGCGTTGGACACGCAGTCCTATCACGCGCTGCGCTCGAACCGTTGGATCGGCTGTTATTTTCGCGAGTATGCGATGGGGTGGGGAACCGTGCAGGGCGAAAAAAGCCGTGCTCCCGACGACGTGGAATTTATCGAGGATCCGCCTGCGGACTTCTCGCAGGAAGACTTCTGGCGATGGGTGGAACACGCCACCTCGTGGGACATCTTCGACGGGGCCACCAATCCCATGGCGAACTCATACGCCATGGCATCGGCGCGGCGCTGGCCGGGGCGCGGGTTGCCGGCCTATCTAGAGGTCTCGCCGAAGCGTCTTGCTGAGCCATTGCGCTTTGCCGTGGCGGTCAGTCTGGATTCCGGCGTTGTGAAAACCACGGACGCCGACAGCGCCGTCGCCGCGCCAACCGGCCCATTTCGCTATGCCGCGCTGGGGCGGTCCGGCGCCGTCGCGGTCAGCACGGCGGCCGAAACGTACTTTGCGCGGCCGGAACGGCGTGCCGACGGCCGGTTGGAACTGGCCACGCTCTTTCGGCCGTATTGGCAAGCCCGCCTGTCCGCGGTCACGTCCCAGGAAGCCATGCAGGCCGGGAGGCTTCCATGATCAGGCGCGCGGCAAACGAACGCGGGCAGGCAGTGGTAGAGGCGCTGCTGATGTTGCCGCTCATGGCTGTGCTGCTCTGGGCGGTCTCCGATATCGGCGCGATGCAGTTTTCAGCGCAACGAACCACGCAGGCCAGCAGGCAGGCCGTCATGGCGGCGGCGTTGGGGCAGCCGGTGGCCACACTTCGTGTGCCGTTGGGGATGGACCTGGCCGGCACCGCCCAACGCTGGCCCGGCTCAGCCGTGGCCGGTGCTTCCTTGCAGGACGAATGGTTCGGTGCGGCAATGCAGTTGCTCTCCGTGCAAACCCGTTCGCTGCCGAGTCCTGGGATCGCCATGTTTGGATTGCCGATATCGCGTCACCTCAGCGTCGCAAGCGGAGCGGGCTATGCGCATGGCGACGCGGACGCGCAACGCCGTGTTGGCGCATCGTCCACCGGATGGCTGCAGGCCAGCCGGACGTCGCGGGCCGAGGCGGAACGGATGCAGCGTCAGGTCGGCAAGGTCGAGGCCCCCTGGGGGCGGCCCGCGATGTCGCTGGATTGGCTATCGGCCTGGGGTGACGTGGCGCCCAATGATCGGCTTGGCAAGCGAGCGGAGGACGGAAGATGAAGCAGGTCGGAATTTTGCCCAAGCGGCGCGACGCGTGGCGCGGTGTTGGTTTGCTTGCCGCAGCGGCCGGTCTTTGTGGTGTGTTGATGCTGTTGCCACAGCGCGCGGGCGCGTCGGGCGGCGTCTCGAGCCTCGAGGCGCTACGACTGCCTGCGGGCGCGGTGCGTGAACGCATCGCGGATCGAATGTGGCTGCATGGGATGCCGGCCCAGGTGTGGGTGTTCGACGTGCCGCAACGCCCGTCCGCCTTTGCCAAAGCGCTGGCTGCGCAACAGCCTGCGTTGGCCGATCTGCACGTGCTGCCCGGGCAACTCATCTTGTCCGGCCGCGTTGGCAACGACCGATGGGTGGCGCAAATGGAAAGGGCCGGAGTGGACCGCACCGTTGGCAGCCTGTCGGCGATCCGTGTTCGCGCGGCTCCCTCCGCGCAGTTGCCCGGCTGGCTGCCGAAGGGCGCGCGCGTCAGATCTGACGTCGCCGTGATGGAATCTGGCGTCAAGGTTTCCGACCGCATCTGGCAGTACGCCGTGCCGCCACAAAAACTGGCCGAACTCCTCGATGCCGGTCTGCGGCGGGCGGGATGGGTTCTGCAAGATGATGGTGCCGGACACTGGTGGGTGCGCGAACGCGAGCGGATGAAGCTGTGGTTGGTTTCGGTGGACGGAGGTAGCGGGCTGCGTGCTCTGGGGTGGGCGCCATGAATCCCTGGATATCTCGCGGCGCCGCGCGGCTGCGCCGTACCGGTGTGTATGGATTGGCGGTGCTTGCGGGACTGGTTGCCGCCTGGGCCGTGCAAGAACACGTCCAGCAGCGCGTCCAGGCGCTGGAAGCCGAGGCGCACACCCCGCTGGTCAGCCGTCTGGTGGCGGCCTACGACTTGCCGGCCGGCACGCTGCTCGAAGACGTGCACTTGGCCGTGCGCAAGATACCTCAGCCCTGGGCGCCTGGCGCCAGCGTCGATCCGCTTGAGGTCGGCAGCGTGATTGGCGCCACGCTTCTCGCGGATGTTGCGCATGGCGAACCCTTGCTGAGAAGCTTCATGACCTTCGAAGCGCCGGAGCCCTCTCTGTCGGCGCGGCTTCGGGCGGGCCAGCGCGCCTTAACGGTAGCCGCCGCGGACCTGGGGGGGCTGGCGGACATGCTGAAGGGGGGCGATGCGATCGATATCTACGTGACCTTCAATCATCGCCAGCGAGAGATCACCGTACCGGTGCTGCAGCGCATGCGCGTCCTGACCGTCGGGGGCGAGGACGGCGCGGGCAACGTCACCTTGGCGGCATCGCCCGACGAAGCCATGCGGTTCATCGCCGCGCGGCAGGCGGGGGTGTTGACTGCGATGCTGAGACATCGCGATGACGCGGCTTCCGTGAACCCCGCTGTTCAAAGCGACCTGGCCGCGCTCATTGGATTGGCCGCTGAACCCACGCCCGTGCCTGGTGTCGCCATCCTGTATGGCGACCGCCTGGACGCGCAGGCAAGTTTCGAAGCGGAGCATCCATGACACGAATGAAAATCCTCTTGGGCATCGTGCTGTGCCTGGTTTGCCTGCCCGCGTGGTCCGACACCCAGACGCTGGAGCTGCAAGTCGGCGAGACCCGCGTGTTGCCGCATCCGGGCGTGAGGCGAGTAGCCATCGGCAATAGCCAGGTGGTCAACGCCGTGGCGGCCGAAGGGCGCGAGGTCGTGGTGTTCGCGCGGGCGGAAGGGGTGTCGTCCGTGCATGTCTGGGCGGGCCGCGATCGCATCGCGGCCTACGAGTTGCGCGTGGTTGCCGCTGGCACGCCGCGCTTGCGCGACGAGGTCCAAAGCCTGCTCTCCCGCATTCCCGGAGCGCGAAGTTCGAACGTCGGTGGCCGCATCGTGATCGAAGGCGACGACCTGTCGGATGATGACCGCTCGCGGATCGCGGCCTTGGCTGACCGATATCCGGATGTCGTGGATTTCACGGGACAGGTGGGGTGGGACCGCATGGTGCTGCTGGACGTGCAGGTGGTCGAGATTCCCACGTCGCGGCTGCATGAGTTCGGCGTGCGCTGGGATGGCATGACGCAAGGCGGCGTCAATGCGGGATTGGCGTGGGATGGCGGATCCCGTGGCCGTATGACTCGTCCCGGGGAGCAGATCATCGAGACGGCGGCGCCGGTTTCATCCGCCGCGGGCTACTTCGGCGTCAACGCCTTGCTGTCGGCACGTATCGCCGCGCTGGCCCAAACAGGCGAAGCGGTCATGCTTGCACAACCCCAGCTTCTTGCACGAAGCGGCGCCAGCGCCACTTTTCTCGCGGGCGGGGAGGTGCCCTATGCCTCCACCGACGCACGGGGCAACCCCACCACGCTGTTCAAGCCCTATGGCGTTTCGCTGAACATCACACCTCGGATCGACCGCAATGGCGTCATCCGGTCGCTGATCGAGGTGGAGGCCAGCTCGGTGGATACCTCGTTGAGCCTTCCGGGCGGTCCGGCGCTGCGGACACGTCGCGCGTCGACCGAATTCAATGTGCGCTCCGGCAACACGCTGGTCATTGGCGGATTTCTCTCGCGCGAGCAGGGCACCGACGTCAGCGGCCTGCCGGGCCTACGGAGCATTCCCATCCTGGGCGCGTTGTTTTCATCCACGCGCTACCAACGTCGCGAGACCGAACTGGCGATCTTCGTGACGCCGAAGATCGTGTCGCAGGGTGAGCCCGCCATGGCGGATCGCGTTCGGCGCGGCCGCGAGATGCTGGAGACGACGTTTGCGAATCCTCCGCGTCTGGGAACGGCGGTGCCTTCCGACGCGGCAGGGTGGGATCCGTACGCCGGCGCCGGCTCGCAATGGGTCACCCGTGCGGCCGGTGCCAGTTCGATGTTGCCGGAGGGCCGTGATGTTGAACATTGAACTGACCTTCGAGGACGCCGCGCAGCAGCAGCTCAAGCTGCCTGTGCCAGTGCTGATTGGAAGGGGCGCCGATTGCGGGCTGCGGATTCCCACCTGGAGAATCGGCCGCCAGCACGCGCGGCTGCTGTGCGAAGCAGACATCATCGTCCTGGAAGACCTGGGCACGCTGGCGGGCACGATGGTCAACGGCCTAAGAGTCGTGCGGCACGCGCCGGTGCTGCCTCACGACGAGATCCTTATCGGGCCTTGCCGGCTGCGCGTATCCAGGCAGAAGCAGGACGCGGCTGCCCGCATCGACGCCACGGATGCTGCGGCGCAGGGGCCCGCGCAATCCGGGCAACCGGCAACGGGTGATGACATGGCCGGCCCACCGCAGTCGGCGCCGCCATCCACCGCGCACCGGCTGCACGACCGCCGACGCCTGCACGCGGCGCTGCTAAGCGCGCTGGACCTGCGCCGGCGAGACGTGGCCGGGATGAGCGATGGCATGCTTCGCGTCGAAGCCGAGCGCCTTCTGATGCAGATCGTGGCCACGGACGCCGAGGTTCCGTCGCAGGCCGACAAGGCGGCGCTTTGCCGCGAGGTGCTGGATGAAGCAGTGGGGCTCGGGCCGCTGGAACCGTTGCTCGCGGCGCCGGACATCACGGAAATCATGGTTAATCGCTATGACGAGATCTACGTCGAGCGTGCGGGCCGCCTGTGGCGTGAGCAGGCCGCGTTCACCAGCGAGCAGTCGGTGCGCTGGGTGATCGAACGCATCGTCACCCCCTTGGGCCGCCGCATCGACGAAAGCTCGCCGATGGTGGATGCACGTCTGCCGGACGGCTCGCGGGTGCACGCCATCATTCCCCCCGTGGCGATGAAGGGCGCCAGCCTGACCATACGGAAGTTTCCGCAGCGGCGGCCGCAGATGCCCGACCTGATCGCGCTGGGCGCCCTGAGCGACCCGATGGCGCGGTTTCTGGCGTTATGCGTCAGGATGCGCAAGAACCTGGTCGTTTCAGGCGGTACCGGCTCTGGCAAGACGACGCTGTTGAACATCCTGTCCAACGAGATTCCCGACGGCGAGCGCGTGGTCACGATTGAAGACGCTGCAGAGCTGCGGCTGAACCATGCACATCTGGTCGCGCTGGAGGCGCGGCCGGCAAACCAGGAAGGCAGAGGCCGAATCGACATCCGGGAGCTCGTGCGCAATGCGCTGCGCATGCGGCCGGACCGCATCGTTGTGGGCGAATGCCGGGGCGCCGAGGCGTTCGACATGTTGACGGCCATGAATACGGGCCATGAAGGCTCTCTGACCACGCTGCACGCCAATTCTCCGCGGGATGCGTTGGCCCGGCTGGAATCCATGATTCTCATGGCGGGGCTGGACCTGCCGCTGCCGGCGGTCCGCGAGCACATTGCCGCAAGTGTGGATGTGCTCGTGCAGCAGGCAAGACTCTCGGACGGACGCCGTGTTGTCACGTCGATCGTCGAAGTGGCAGGCATGGAGAGCGGCCGCATTCAGCTGCAGGCGTTGTTTGGCTTTGACCGAACGCAGGGATTCCGCGGATGCGGCGCGCAGCCGGGATTCGCGCAGGAATGGGCGGATAGGGGCGTGCATCTGGATGCCGCCTGGTTTTCAGACTTGGCGGGGCAGTCGCCGGAATTCGGTTCTTATGCGCAGGGCTTGCCATGATCTGGCTTGCGGCAGCGGCCGCCATGGTGTGCGCCGGACTGCTGGCGTGGCGCGCACAGACCTGGTTTTCGCCCGCGCTTCGGCGATACCGCGAGGTCTATACGCAGGACGCGGGCGTGCGGCTGAGCGAAGTGTTCCTGTTCATCGACCCGCGCCAATTGTGGGCGGGCGCTGTCGGCTGCGGATTGGTGACTGCGGTCGTTGCGTTCGCGGCCACCGGTAGCGCGCTGATGGCGGCCTTGTTCGCCCTTCCGGCCTCGCGCGTGCCGCGGATGGTTGTAGAAGGATTGCGGCGCCGGCGTGCGCGGCGCTTTGAAGCGCAGTTGCCCATGGCGCTGTTGATGCTGGCTTCTGCGTTGCGGGCCGGCGTGGCCATGACGACGGGTTTGCGCCATGTCGTGGACCAGAGCAGCGCGCCGCTCGCCCAGGAGTTCGGTCTGATGCTGCGCGAACAGCGTCTGGGCGTGCCGTGGGACGTTGCGCTCGGCAACCTGCAGGCCAGGATGCCGGCCGATTCGACCTCCCTGGTGGTGGCGGCAATGCGCATCGCGGCCAAGACCGGCGGCAATCTGGCAGAAGCCCTGGAAAGCATCGCGCAGACGTTGCGTGGCCGCCTTCAGTTGCAGGCGAAGCTGCTGGCGCTGACGTCGCAGGGGCGGCTGCAGGCGTGGATCGTGGGGGCGTTGCCCTTGCTGCTGCTGGCGGTGCTCGACCGGCTGGAGCCGGAAATCATGGGGCTGTTGTGGCACACGCCAATGGGATGGGGCGTGCTTGCCATCGTGGCAGTGCTGGAGACGGCTGGCGTGCTGCTGATCCGGCGAATCATGCGGATCGATATCTGAAAGGAGGCGGGGATGTGGCTTTACCTGAGCATGATCGCGACAGCGGCCGGCACTGCCTGGCTTGCCTGGGTGCTGTTGAGTCCGTTGTTGAGTCCATTGCTGAGCGAGGAACCGGAACCGGCGCGTGCCATGCCGTGGTGGTGGCGCGTCGCATGGCCATGGATCGCGGCGGTGGCGCCATTGGCGGGCCCGCTGTGCGCTTGGCGGTGGCGGCTTCGGCTGGACCGGGCCATAGAACGGGCGGCGTTGCCCCGGGCAGTGGGGTATGCGCACATCGCGGCGTTGTGCGGTAGTGCGGCCATCGCTGCCGGCAGCATGGCCGCTGTGGGAGCGCTTGCGCTGGCGCCGCCAGGCGCTGTGGCGTGGCTGCCCTGGTCGCTGGGGGCGGCCGCAGCCGCCGCAGTGGCGCCGGTCTTGTGGTTGAAGGGCCTGGGCACACAGCGATGCCGCGACATCGAGCGGGATCTGCCCTTCGTGTTCGACATGATGACGCTGTGCGTCGAAGCCGGATTGAGCGTCCAGGGTGCGCTGCAATTGGCGGCGCAGAGCGGGCCGCCGGGCGTGCTGTGCGACGCCCTGGCCGATGCGCTGGCCGAGATGCGGGCGGGGATGTCCAGAACCGCGGCGATCAAGACGTTGGCCGAGCGCAGCAACAGTGCGCTGGCACGCAATTGGGCGGCAGCCTTGGCGCAGGCGGAGGCGCTTGGGGCCAGTCTGGGGCCGGTCTTGCGCGCGCAAGCGGCGCAGTGCCGCAGCGACCGCCACACGCGGGCCGAGCAGCTGGCGATGCAGGCGCCGGTGAAGATGCTGCTGCCTTTGATCGGCTGCATCTTTCCGTGCACGTTTATCGTGCTGGCGTTTCCCATTGCGGTCCAGCTGCTGCAGAGCGTGCAATGAGCCGCCCCATGTCATTGCGCAAAGGGCGTCTGCGATTGCTGATGGTGAATCACTGGTGGGGGCGGATGCGCGGGTTGCTGGGAAGGGCCCCGCCGGGGCCGCGGGCAGGCGTGCTGCTGACTCCCTGCGCCGCGGTGCATACCTTCGGCATGCGTTACGCCATCGACGTGGCGTTTATCGGCCAGGACGGCCGGGTGGTGAGACTGCGGCCGGCGCTTGCACCGTGGCGGGTGGCGTTATGCCTGCGCGCCGTCGCCGTTGTCGAGATGCGTGCTGGCGCTTTGGATGCCGAACACGGAGGTATAGGCCGGATAGAAGCTGCAGTACAGAACGCCGCCCGCCGCAATGTTGAACGGGATCTGCAGCGTGCCGGCAAACTGAGGCGACAACCCGACGGCAACCAGCAGCCCGGCGCACAGATCGATGAACAGGAACACCATGATCCAGCAGATGCCGTACACCAGGAACGGCAGCTTGTTGCGCCAGCAGGCGATGCCGGAGAAGAACAGGGCCTGAGTCAGGCGCAGACCGTGCCAAGCCACCAGCACGGGCGCGTGCCAGAACAGCGCTGCGATCACCACGTAGCAGATCGCGAACAGCATCAGCGGCATGGCCATGGCTGACAGAATCGGCTCCATGCTCTTTTCGACCGAGGCGATGCGCATGCCTTCCATCATGGCGTCGGAGAAGGGCAGGAAGATGGCCAGGCCCATCAGCAGGCAGGTGCCGGCATACAGCACACCCATCAGGAACAGCTTGCGGAACACGCCCGGCTGCTTGAGGGGCTTGCCCCACATGGACGGCAGCATGACGCGGTCGGCCTCTACGTGCTTGCACGCGGACAGCGTCATCAGGGTGATGATGGGCATCAGGGCCACGACGAGCATCGGGCCGATGGGTGGCGTTGCCGAAGCGAAGACGACGAGCAGGCTGATGGCCATGGCCCAGGTGAACATGGCCAGGGGTTGTTTGCGGAACAGACGGAATCCGTCGCGGACCCAAAGCCAGCCGGAAGTCGCGGGTAGAAATGCTGCTTGCATGGCTCTCTAGAGGGGAGGTCTCTCAAATAGGGGATGCTGTTCCCATTATGGGGGGCGTAGCGGTTACGGCAAGACGGGCAGTTCCGAGCGGTGGCGCGCTTGCAACACTCTTTCGAAGTGGCGCGGGTCGTGCGGTTTGAGCGTCTGCGCCGGGCGGGGCAGGAAGAAGTCATACAACCGGGACAGCCAGAAACGCAGGGCAGCCGCTCGCAGCATCTGGGGCCAGACTTCGCGCTCGGCCTCGGTGAACGGGCGCACCGCGGCGTAGGCGGCCAGCCAGGATTGCACAAGCTCGGGGATGAATTCACCGGTGTCGCGATCGATGCACCAGTCGTTAACGCTGACGGCAACGTCGAACAGCCAGGTGTCGCAGCCCGCGAAATAGAAGTCGATGATGCCGCCCATGAGCGGATCCTCGAATGTGCCTGCGAACAGGACGTTGTCCCGGAACAGGTCGCAGTGGGCGGGGCCGGACTGCAAGGCCTGCCATGCGGGCGTCTTGGTGGCGGCCTGCTGCGCAGTCAGCTCGGACGTCAGCAGTTCGGCCTGGGCCGGGCTGAGGAAGGGCATGACCTTGGGCGCGGTCTCTAGCCACCACGAAAGCCCGCGCAGGTTGGGCTGGTGAATCGGAAAGTCTTGCGCCGCGACGTGGGCGCGGGCGAGGGTGGCGCCGGCGAGCGCGCAGTGGGCGGGGCCTGGGGCCGGCTCGTAGCCGCCGGGCAGGCGCGAGACGATGGCGCACGGCTTGCCGTGCAGCGTGGTCAGGCGGGTGCCGTCGCGCAGGGTCTGCGGCTGCGGCACCGGGATGCCGCGTTCGGCCAGGTGATACATCAGCTCAATGTAAAAGGGCAACTGGGCCTGCGTCAGCACCTCGAACAGCGTCAGGACATATTCGCCGCGCGTCGTGTACAGAAAATAGTTGGTGTTTTCGATACCCGCCGTAATACCTCGAAGCGAGACGAACTCGCCCAGATCGAAATGCGCCAGCAGGGCGCGCGCGTCGTCATCGGATACGGGGGTGAATACGGCCATGGATCTTCGGTATGAGGGTTGAACGGACGCGCGCACGGGCGTGCAGGGTCGCGGCGCCGCAATTTTAGACCACATGGCGGGCAGCCTCGGGCCGCCGTTCCTGGTGGTCCGCCGAACCCGGCGGGCAGAATGTCGCCAAGCACCGTAAAATACCGCATCCCCTTGTTTTGTAGAGTGATTCTTGGACTCCCCCGACTGGCGGCTTTGCGTCGCCCCGATGATCGACGTCACTGATCGCCATTGCCGGTACTTTCACCGGCTGCTCGCGCCGCGCGCTCGCCTGTACACCGAAATGATCACCACCGGTGCGCTGCTGCACGGCAACGTGGCCCGCCACCTGGACTTTGACGAGGCCGAGCATCCCGTTGCCTTGCAACTGGGCGGCAGCGAGCCCGACGCGCTGGCGCACGCCGCCAAGCTGGGCAAGCAATGGGGCTATGACGAAATCAACCTGAATTGCGGATGCCCGTCCGAACGGGTGCAGAAGGGCGCCTTTGGCGCCTGCCTGATGGCCGAGCCGGCGCTCGTGGCCGACTGCATGAAGGCCATGCAGGACGCCGTGGACATTCCTGTCACGGTCAAACACCGCCTGGGGCTGGACTACAACGAATCGTATGAATTCGTGCGCGATTTCGTGGGCAAGGTCTATGACACCGGCTGCCGCGTATTCATCGCGCATGCGCGCAATGCGGTGCTCAAGGGCTTGTCGCCCAAGGACAATCGCGAAGTCCCCCCGCTGCGCTATGACGTGGTTGCGCAGTTGAAGCGCGATTTTCCGGATTGCACCTTTGTGCTCAACGGCGGTTTGGCCGACGCCGGGCAGTCGGTGCAAGCGGCCGAGGCCTTTGATGGGGTGATGCTCGGACGTGCCGCTTGGCATACGCCGCGGGTGCTGTCTGAGGTGTCAATGCAGTTGTGGCCGTCGGTGCGGCTGCCCAGCGATGCGCAGGTCGTGGACGCCATGACGGAATACGCCGCGCGGCAGGTTGCCAAGGGCGTGCCGCTGCGAGTGATGACGCGGCCGATGCTGGGACTGGTGAACGGCCAGTCGGGTGCGCGCCGATGGCGCCGGATGCTGTCGGATCCGGCTTTGCTGGCCGCGAACAACCCGGAGCTGATCTATGACGCGTGGCGCAGCCAGCGTCATGCGCCGGGCGCACGAGACGCCACGCGCGAGTCCGCGCCCGCCGGGATGTGAACCCGCGGCCGGCGCTGCAATGGCGCCGGCTGGTTCAGGACTGGGCCGGTTCCGCGCTTTCGGCGGGCCAATCGCGAATGTAGGCCTTCAGCATGTTGTTTTCGAACTGCTGGGCCGCGACGATAGCCTGCGCCATGTCGTAGAACGAAATGACGCCCATCAACGTGGGGCCGTCCATGACGGGGATGTAGCGGGCGTGCTTTTCCAGCATCAGGCGCTGGACTTCGTCGGCGCTGGTGTTGGGCGAAACGCTGACGGGCGCGTCGTCCATGATGGAACGGATGGTCGTATCGCCCGCGCCGCCATGCGCGTGCATGTGGCGGATGATTTCGCGGAATGTAAGCATGCCGGTCAGGGTGCCGAATTCCATGATGACCAGCGAGCCAATGTCTTGTTCGCTCATGGTTTGCACGGCCTGGGCCACGGGCATGTCGGGCGACGCCGTATAGAGCGTATCGCCCTTGACGCGCAAAATCTCACTGACCTTCAACATCGGTATCTCCTGGGGGCGGACTGCGCCCTATGCTTTGCTATTTCTTGTTCGCTTCCAGTTGCAGCACTGGGGCGACTCCATTTCCGGTATTTTGCGCTTCTCCGCAGAGTTCTTCCAGCGTTGGCGTGGTTTGCGGCGAATTTACGGACGATACGATGCGCAGGATGTCGGGGTCGTTGCGAACGCGAGATTGGCTTCGGTCCAGCAGAAAGCGATCCACGACAGGCGCCAGCGAGGTCTCGCGCGCGTCGCACGTCAGCATCCAGTTGTCGTCGGGACTGCGGGTGGCCAGTCCCATCGTGCTCAGCGTTTCCAGGACTTCATTGAGTTCATCCTGATGCAGCCGCAGTTGCGAAGCCAGCGTGTTGGCGGCCACACCGCCGGGCGTCGACAACTGCGCGCGGCGCAGCGCGCGCAGGGCGTCCAGCGCATCGACGAACGAGGCGCCCGGATAACGGTTGATGTGCCAGCGTCCCAGCCGGATCAGCGGTGCACTGGAGGCAAGCGTTGCGCCCAGCAGCACGGCCAGCCATGACAGGTAGATCCACAGCAGGAAGATGGGCAGGGTGGCAAACGCGCCGTAGATGACCGTGTAGGTGGGAAACCGCGTCAGGTAGAAGGCGAACGCGGACTTCATGATTTCCAGCACGATGGCCGTGACGCAGCCCCCGACCAACGCGTCGCGCCACAGCACGTCGCGGTTGGGCACGACAACGAACAGCGCGGCAAAGCCCAGGCCGGTCAGCACCAGCGGGATGAACGAGACGATGACACTGATGACTTCGGGCACGTCCTTGATGAGGCCCAACGATTCGCGGGCCACGAATGAAGTCGCCCACAGGCTGGCGCCCGCCAGAACGGGACCAAGCGTGATGATGGCCCAGTACACCAGCGCCCGTTGCGGCAAGGGGCGCTGGCGCGAGACGCGCCAGATGTCGTTGAAGGCCTGGTCGATCGTCATGATCAGCAGCAGCGACGTGACCAGCAGGAACGCCCCGCCAATCGCGGTCAGGCGCGATGCCTGATGGGCGAACTGGTTCAGGTAGTCCATGATGTTGTCCGAGACGGACGGCGGCATCAGGCTGGTGGTGAGGAAGTCCTCGAGGGCGACCCGGAATTCCTGGAATACGGGAAAGGCCGTGAACAGCGACAGCACCACCGCAAGCATGGGGACGATTGCCAGAACGGTGGTGAAGGTGAGGCTGGAGGCGACCTGCAGCAGCTTTTCTTCGTTGGCGCGTTGGACGACGAAACGAAATACGCGTCCGGTCCTCGCGACCCGGGAAATGCGCGAGGTTGGTCGTTCTTTGACCGCCGGCGTAGCGGCGGCGGGCTCGGCGGGGCGATTCATCAGGCGATAATAGCAGCATGAATCCCGAACTCAACCCCCGCCTGCGCCTCGTGGCCTCGGTTTCATTGTTTGCCCTGATCGTGCTTTGCGTCGCCTGGGAAACCGTGGTGGCGCCCGTGCGGCCGGGCGGTTCCTGGATGCTGCTGAAAGCCTTGCCGCTGGCGTTTCCGCTGCGCGGCATCGTGCGCGGCAATCTCTACACTTATCAGTGGGCGGCCATGCTGTCGCTGCTGTATCTGATGGAAGGCGTGGTGCGCGCCATGTCGGATCCGGCGCCACTGTCCGTCTTGATGGCGTGGGGCGAGATCATCTTGTCCACCACCTTTTTCCTCAGCGCCATCTTCTATGTGCGGCCCGCCAAGCGCGCTGCCCGGAGTCAACGCGCATGAACGCCCTGTCCCTGTCCGAACTGCAAGCCGTCAATTCTTTTGCAGCCCTGCCCGAAGCCTTCTACACCCGGCTGGCGCCGCGTGGGCTGAACAATCCTCGTCTGCTGCATGCCAACGAGCAGGCGGCCGCTCTGATCGGCCTGGATCCGTCGGTCCTGACCACCCCCGAATTCCTGCAGGTATTTTCCGGCGGCCAACCTATGCCGGGCGGCGATACGCTTGCGGCCGTCTATAGCGGCCACCAGTTCGGGGTGTGGGCGGGTCAGCTTGGCGATGGACGGGCGCATCTCCTGGGGGAAGTTCAAGGGCCCGCGGGCGCTTGGGAGCTGCAGCTCAAGGGTTCCGGCATGACGCCGTATTCGCGGATGGGGGACGGGCGGGCCGTGTTGCGGTCGTCCGTGCGCGAATATTTGGCCAGCGAGGCCATGTTCGGGCTGGGCGTGCCCACCACGCGTGCCCTGGCGCTTGTTGTCTCCGATGATCCGGTAATGCGCGAGACCGTCGAGACTGCGGCGATCGTGACCCGGATGTCGCCCAGTTTTATCAGATTCGGCTCGTTTGAACATTGGTCGTCGCGGCGCCAGCCCGACCTGCTGAAAACGCTGGCCGATTATGTGATCGACCGCTACTACCCAGAATGCCGCGAGGTGCAGATGGGGGATTCGGCGTCCGATACCGCACCGTACGTGAATCTGCTGCGGGAAGTCACGCGGCGCACGGCGTTGCTGATGGCGGACTGGCAGGCAGTCGGGTTTTGCCACGGCGTCATGAATACCGACAATATGTCGATCCTGGGGCTGACGCTGGATTACGGTCCTTATGGTTTCATGGACGGATTCCGGCTGGGCCATATTTGCAACCATTCGGATGCCGAGGGACGCTACTCCTGGAATCGGCAGCCTTCCGTGGCGCTGTGGAACCTGTATCGGCTGGGCGGCAGTCTGCACATGCTGGTCCAGGACGCCGACGCGCTTCGGGCGGTGCTGGACGAATTCGAAGCCATTTTTACGCGCGCCTTCCATGACAAGATGGGCGCCAAGATGGGATTGGGGGCGTGGCGGCCGGAAGATGAAGCGCTGCTGGACGATCTGCTTAAACTGATGGACGCCAATCAGGCGGACTTTACGCTGTCGTGGCGGCGGCTGGCCGATGCCACGCAAGGGCAGCGCAGCGGTTTTGAAGATTTGTTTATTGACCGGCCCGCCGCCGGCGCCTGGCTTGACCGCCTGTTGGCACGCCATGCACAGGACGGAAGGCCCGCCGCGGAAACGGCGGCCGCCATGAATGGCGTGAATCCGTTATACGTGCTGCGTAACCATCTGGCGGAAGAGGCGATTCGCGCGGCCAAAGCTGGCGACGCCAGCGAAATTGAAACGCTCATGAAACTGCTGCGCAATCCGTTCGTCGCGCAGGACGGTTTTGAACGCTATGCCGGCTTGCCGCCCGATTGGGCGGGCGGAATTGAAGTGAGTTGCTCGTCCTGAGGATGGTTTTGCGATATCGTCGGCGGTATTAATCACGCGTTATTGCCGGGATTAAGGAAAATCCTTGGCAAAAATGTGAAATATCGCCGTTTTTTTCGCTGCAATCATTCGTTTCTATTGTAAAAGTCGTAAGATTGCCGGCTCCGGGGCATTTTTGTTGCGTGGGCGCTCCAGGGGTTTGTCGACAATTTCAATGTAAAGCACTCTGAATATGCCTGGTGCAGATGGTTTGCTATGTATAGGTCTGCTTGAGGACGACGCCGACTTCCGTGAGGAATTGGCGTTGGGCTTGGGCGGCTACGGCTTTCGCGTGGCGTTCGCCTGTGACAATGCAGTGGCGTTTTACCGCCGCCTGCAGGAACAGCCGTGCGACATCGTCATTCTCGACGCTCATCTTCCCGGCGAAGACGGCTTTTCCGTCGCGACCCGCCTGCGCGCCCTGAGCCCGGTGGGCATCGTCATGCTGACGGGCCGCAGCGCGCTGGAAGACCGCGTCCGCGGGTTGGAAGGCGGGGCCGACGTCTACATGACCAAGCCGGTGGATCTGCTGGAACTCAGCTCGGTCATCCGCAGCCTGGCGCGCCGCATGCGGCTGGCCAAGGCGCCGCGCCCGGCCGACGCCGAAACGCGCGCCTCGGCGGATACGAACTGGTCGCTGCAGGACGGCGGCTGGATTCTTGTGGCGCCCGATGGCGCATCGCTGCACCTGAGCGCGCAGGAACGGACGTTCCTCGTTGCGCTGATGGATGCAGCAGGCAGCGCCGTCAGCCGCCAGGCACTGGCCGAACTCTTCCTGCCCGACAGTCCGGGCGGGTTTGAATTGCGGCGCATCGACGTGCTGGTGAGCCGTTTGCGCGCCAAGGCGCAGAGCGCCGGTCTCAAGCTGCCGGTGTTGTCGGTACGCGGCCAGGGCTACGTGTTCGCGGCTTAGGCCACCTCCGGGCCTAAGCGACCTCAGCGCCTAAGCTGACGGCGCGCTGGCGGGCAGGGTGATGACAAAGCGCGTGCCCACGCCCACCTTGCTTTGCATCGTCAGCGATCCGCCCTGGCTTTGGCAGATGCGCCGGGCCAGGTACAGCCCTATCCCCATGCCCTGAGTTTCGCGGTGCGCGGACCGCCGAAAGCGCGGTTCAAAGATCCGAGCCTGCTCATCTTCCCCGATACCGGGCCCACGGTCCACCACGGCGGCCCACGTCATGAATGTGTCGCCAACCCGCGTGTGACCTGTTTCGATCCGCACCGGCTCGTTGGCCGGCGAATACTTGATGGCGTTGTGGATCAGGTTGCGCACGACGACGCTGGTGAGCGGGCGATCGCAGAACACCGGCTGCGGCGCCTGCGCTTCCAGCACCAAGGCATGGGCGGTATCCGGGCGCATGGCGTTCACGACGTCGCGCGCCAGTTCGGCCATGTCGGTCTGTTCGCCGCGCGGGCTCCAGGCGTGTTCCTCGAGGCGATCCTGGTTCAACAACTGATCCATCAGCTCGGTCATGCGTGCGACCGACCGGTGTATGCGCGCCAGCCGCGTGTCCACGGTTTCGCCGCTGTCCGAGAGAATCATGTCCAGGGATTGCGCCGCGGCGCTGATGGTGGCCAGGGGCGCGCGCAACTCGTGCGAAATCAGCGCGTTCATCTGCCGCTGCGTGTCCAGCGCGCCGGCAAGTTCGGCCAGGCGCAGTTCGCCTTGCGCCAGATGTTCGGCGTCGGAGCTGGCGCTCTTGTTTGGCGCGGGTGCGGCGCGGTTGGATGCCTCCAGAGCCAGCCACACGAGCGTGCCTGACACCAGCATCAGTCTCAGCACTTCGAAGCTTGCATCCGCGGCGTCTGCCCCGCTTGCGCGCCAAGCGTCGTGTCCGAGGATCCAGGCTGATACCCCAAAGGCAAGCATCAGCGCCAGGTTGGCCGGGCGGCCGGACCGCTGCCGTACCGCGCTGGCCAGGAACCACAGCGCCAACGGCACGCTGAGCGCCGCGCATACACCGGCGATAGCCGCCGGCAGCATTCCCGATTCGGTTTCGTACACGAAGATCAACGCCAGCGCCGCCACGCCCGAGAGTGCGATGCAGACCCACCGGCACGCGGCGCCCAATCCGGCCGCAATGCGCGATCCCTGCAGCAGGGGCGAGGTCAGGGCGAGCAGGGCGGCATAGGAGGCGGCCTGCAGCGCGCCGGGCGGCATCAGATCGGGCAGGGAACGGAACAGGCCTTCGACCAGCGCGAAGGCCACACCCGCCGCATACAGGGCGTTGCGCGTATGCGCCCAGGCCACGCCGCATGCCATCGCGCAGGCGATTGCAACGCCGGCGGTCAGGCCCGAGTGCAGGTTGTCATAGCCGGTAGTCAGCGTGCCGGCATTCAGCGCGTCGGCATTCAACCCATAAGCGAGCGCGTAGGCCGGCCAGAAGAAGGCGCACAGCAGCAGCCCGATTCCCGACCGGACGGATGTCCGGAAGGCGACGGGCTGGCTTGCGCGAGGGCGGCGCAAACGCCAGCGGGTGCGAAGAAGCAATACTTCCGTCAACTAGGAACCCATTGGTGATCGTGCGCAAGGTCATGCGCGCGGGCGGAGTTTACGACAGCCCCGCTTATTGCACGGACGCCGATTTCTTCCAGTACGAGCTGCGTGGCCGAGTCGGGCACGTCGGCCGCATAGACCGCCATGCCGAGCGTCGTCGCGGTCGTGACCACGGTGGCCGCGAGGTGCTGGCTGCCGGGGCTTTGCAGGATGCCGCTGATGAAACTGCCGCTCAGCGTCACGTACGAGACGGGGAATTCATGCAGGTGCTCCATGGCGCCAAACTGCTGCGACAGCCGCGATACCCCGACTCGTCCGCGGGCGCCCGTGACGATGTCGCAGAGCTGGCGCACGTCGGCGCCTTGTTCGACGAGACCTGCGGCGTCGACTTCGAGGATCAGGCGCGTGGATAGTGCGGGCCGGTCCTCGAGCATGCGTTCAAGGCGCGCGAAGAACGATCCTTGCGCAAGAGTGGCGAGCGATACCGGCACTGTGAGCGCGCCGTCATGGGTGAACAGCCAGTCCAGGCCAAGGCGGATCGCCTGGATATCGCATTCGGCGGACAGGCCCAGGCGCACGGCCGGCGGCATGAAGATCGAGGCAGGCACGGGATCGGTGCCGGAGGCATCGTGCAGCGTCAGGCAGGCCTCGTGGTGCAGCAAGGCGCCGGACAGGTCATGCAGGGGCTGGGCAGACAGTGAGAACCGGTGCTGCTCCAGCGCCGTGACCAGCGCGTCGTGCCAACTGTATTCGCCGATGCGGGTGCTGTCGGCGGCCTGGCTTGCCGGGGTGATCTGGTCGTCGTCCGCGCTTTCGGCGCACATCAGTGCGTGGTCCAGACGCGCCAGGATGTCGCTCATGTTGTCGCCCGGGGCAAACGCCGCCATGGCCAGCGCCCAGCGGCACCACCCGTATTTGTCCATGGGCACGCGCAGCGACCGCAACTCGCGCCGCACGCGTTCGGCCAGCACGCTGGCCTGCGGCGCCGATGTGCGCGGCAGCAAGAGGGCGAAATCCGATCCGCTGATCCGGGCGATCAGCGTGCCCGGGCCGCCGAATTCCTGCACGAGCTTGCGCAGGCGGTCCGACGATGAGCGCAGCCACTGGTCAGTGAATGCGCGCGACAGGTGGCGGTTGATTTGTGCGAGGTCCCGCTGGCGGAACATCAGCAGATGGCCGCCGGCCTCGTCGGATTTGTCGGCCAGCGCGAGCCTGAACTGGTCGACAAAGTGCTTGCGGTTCGACAGACGCGAGATGGGATCCCGGTAGATCTCGCTTTGCAGCGATTCGATGCGGGCATTCTGTTCCTCGACGGTGGCGGCGACACGGCGCTGCGCGTCGACCAGCGCCTGATCCACGCCGGGCACTTCGCACGAACCGCTCAGCGGCGCGTCGGCGCCGGGAGCCAGGGCGCGCACACGTTCGCAGATGTCGCGGGACGTGCGGGCCTCGATCCATCGCACGAGATTGGTGGCGAACAGCGCCCAGAAGGCGGCGGCGGCCAGCACCAGACCCAGCACCCGGACGCCGCCTTGCCAGAGGGTGTCGCGAGCCAGGCGCGCGTCGGCCTGCACCGTAAGGGTGCCCTTGGCTTGGCCGCCCGGAATGACGAACGGCCGGGAAGCGGCCGGCGCTTCCATATTCAGCCAGGCGGCGCGCCAGTCGCGCTCCCGGCCGGCAGCAGCCGGCCCCGCCCGGCGCTCTACGCGCAGCCCGCTCCCTTCGTTCGTGATATTGACCAGCGCATACAGGCCCTGCCCGAACAGTTCATCGGCAAGCTCAACCTGCTCGCGGTGGCTGCCCGAACTGTGCGACAAGGCCCACGCGAGCGCGTTCGCGCCCGATTCGCTTTGCTGGGCGAGCTGCGTATTCAGATAGCGGTGGGCCGCCAGCATCCCGAGGGCTTGGGCGCCCAGCAGGATGAAGCCGATCAGAAGGGCGGAGCATAAAAGCAGCCGGCGTAGGGTGGGCATGAACTTGCGAGTCGCTTCCGGGACCTGGATATCAAACGTGACACACGTTACGAAACGACAGCCGACAACGCTGACACTGTAATGGGACCTGTCACAGAACGCACAGAATATTACGAAATCCTCGGTTATATCAGACAAGGTGTGCAATTATTTCGTTCGTGAGAATTGCCCGTTTGAGAACTATTGAGACACTGCGTATTAATTTTTGGGGTTGCGGTGTCGTAGATGGGTCGAGGCATGGCGAGAGGACTGGCCAGCGACCGCCAATCCAGGACCCCGCCATGACCGCTACGAGCACCATCGGATCCAAAGAAAGTCAGGAGAAAGGGGCGCGTTGCCTCCGAAATGTGGCGTTTTTTTGCGAAAACAATGCATAATTTAAAATATGTTACAGCCCCCGGGCCCGAGATCGGGTCGCAACGCCGGGGGCTTTTGGATAGGGGGGCTCCGTGCGTGAGAGTTACCTGCTCGCACTGTGCCTGACGCTCGCGGGCGCACTTGCAGCGATCAGTCTGCTGTTCTTCCGCCGGGAGCGTGCGCTACGCCGCCGCCTGACGCGGGATGAACTGACCGGCCTCCTTAGCCAACAGGAGTTGCATCGTCGCGTGCGTGTCTGGCTGGGCCAGCCGCAGGGCACGACGCGCCGTGGCGCCTTTTTTCTCGTCAGTTTCGAACACTACGCACAGATCAGCGCCATGCTGCGCGCCGGCGAAGACCAGGCGCTTTTGGTTCAGGTGGCGGATCGCATCAGCCTGGTCGCACGCACGCTTGGCGGGATGGCCGCGCGCACCGGGACCGATTCGTTCACCGTCTGTGTGCCCGGCGTGGACGAGGAGGGCGCCGCCCAGGTGTCCGCCAAGCTCCTCGCCGACCTGAGCGCGCCGTATGAATTGGGCGCGCGTCCCCTGATTGCCGTCTTCCGGATTGGCGCGGCCCTGTATCCCGCCCACGGCCGCAGCGTCGAGGAATTGCAGCGCTGCGTGCAGGTGGCGATGGTGCCGCTCAAGGATCGGGGCGGCGAGGGCTGGAATCTCTTCGACTTCCGGCTGCTGGCGCGGCAGCGGGACCAGCAGGGCCTGGAAAACGACTTGAGACTGGCGCTGACGACGCCGGCCATGGAACAGTTCGAACTCTATTACCAGCCGGTCTGCGACAGCGCGACCGGCGTGGTGCAGGGGTGCGAAGCGCTGCTGCGCTGGCATCATCCCGTGCTGGGCAGTGTGTCGCCCGCCGTGACGATCGAACTGGCCGAGCGCAGCGGCCTGATCGTGCCGCTGGGCGCCTGGATCCTGGAGCGCGCGTGCACGCAGGCGGCGTTGTGGCCGACGGCGTGGCGGGTCCACGTGAACCTGTCGGTCAAGCAGATGAACGAAGACGGGCTGGTGCAGCTTGTGTCCGACGTGCTGGCCGCCACCCGGTTGTCGCCGCGCAAGCTGGTGCTGGAGATCACCGAATCCATCTTCATCCTGCACTACGAGCGGCACGTGAAGATCCTGAACACGCTGCGCGAGATGGGCATCGGCGTGGCGCTGGATGACTTTGGCTGCGGCTATTCCAGCCTGAACCATCTGCGCCATCTGCCCATCGACTGGGTCAAGATCGACCGCAGCTTCATTTCCGCCCTGGAATCGGACGCCGGCAGCCGCGAAGTGGTCTCCGCCCTGTTCGGCCTGTGCCAGGCGATGCACCTGCCGGTCGTGGCCGAAGGCGTCGAAACTGAAGGGCAGCGCGAAATCCTGAAGTCGTTGGGATGCCGCGTGATGCAGGGCTTTCTGCTGGGGCGCCCGGCGCCCGCCGCTGAAATCCAGGCTTTGGCTGCGGCGGTGTCATAATCGGGGTTGCTTGCAAACCCGACCTGTTGACTCCTTATGCCCGGCAATACCCTAGGTACTCTCTTTACCGTCACGAATTTCGGCGAATCCCACGGGCCGGCCATCGGCTGCGTCGTGGACGGCTGTCCCCCCGGACTGGCCCTGGACGTATCCGACATCCAGTTCGAACTGGACCGCCGCCGCCCGGGCACCTCGCGCCACGTGACGCAGCGCCAGGAAGCCGACCAGGTCGAGATCCTGTCCGGCGTCTACGAAGGGGTCACCACCGGCACGCCGATCGGGCTGCTGATCCGCAACACCGACGCGCGCAGCAAGGACTACTCCAACATCCAGGACACCTTCCGCCCGGGCCACGCCGATTTCGCCTACTGGCGCAAATTTGGCGTGCGCGACCCGCGCGGCGGCGGACGTTCCTCGGCGCGGCTGACCGCGCCCACCGTGGCAGCCGGCGCCATCGCCAAGAAGTGGCTGGCCGAGCAATACGGCGTCAAGGTCCGCGGCTACATGAGCCAACTGGGCCCTGTCGCCATCCCGTTCGTTTCGTGGGACGAAGTGCCCAACAATCCCTTCTATGCGCCCAACGCCGAGGTCGTCCCCGAACTGGAAGCCTACATGGACCAGTTGCGTCGGGACGGCGATTCCATCGGTGCGCGCATTGAAGTCGTGGCAGAGAACCTGCCGGCCGGCTGGGGCGAGCCCATCTACGACCGCCTGGACGCCGACATTGCCCACGTCATGATGGGTCTGAACGCGGTCAAGGGGGTTTCTATTGGCGCCGGCTTCGACTGCATCGCGCAGCGCGGGTCGGAACATGGCGACGAGATTACGCCCGATGGCTTCCTGAGCAACCACGCCGGGGGCGTGTTGGGCGGCATTTCGACCGGCCAGCCCATTACCGTGTCGCTCGCGATCAAACCCACGTCCAGCATCCGCGTCGAGCGCCGCTCCGTCAACCGCGCCAACGAGCCGGTGATGGTGCAGACGCTGGGCCGCCACGACCCGTGCGTGGGCATCCGCGCAACGCCGATCGCCGAGGCCATGCTGGCGCTTGTGCTGATCGACCACGCGTTGCGCCATCGCGGACAATGCGGCGCGGCCCCCGTCTGATACGTTTTCCCGTTGTTGAATTGGCTTGGAGGCCGACATGAAACAGAAGCGTCATTTTCTGCGCAATGCCGGGGCCGTGTTGTCGCTGGCCGTGCTGGCAGGCTGCACCGGCATGAACACCACGCAGTCAGGCGCCGTGGGCGTCGACCGCAAGCAATACATGTCCAGCATGGTGCCGGCGCAGGCGCTGGAACAGGAAGCGAACCAGCAGTACGCCCAGATCCTGCAGGAAGCCAAGGACAAGGGCCTGCTGGATCGCGACGCCAAGCAGCTTGCGCGCGTGCGCGAGATCTCGCAGCGCCTGATCGCACAGGCGGGCGTGTTCCGTCCGGATGCGGCCAACTGGAAATGGGAAGTCCACGTGCTGTCCCAAAACGAGGTCAACGCCTGGTGCATGCCCGGCGGCAAGATCGCCGTCTACACCGGCCTGATCTCGCAGATCAAACCCACCGATGATGAACTGGCCGCGGTGCTGGGCCACGAAATCGCCCACGCCTTGCGTGAACATGCGCGTGAGCGCGTGTCGCAACAGATGGCGACCGACCTGGGCCTGCAGGTGTTGGCAATCGCCACGGGATCCCCGGCGGCGTCGGACCTGGGCGGTGAGTTGACCAGCGTGATGTTCACCTTGCCCAACAGCCGCACGCACGAGACCGAAGCGGACCGGATGGGCGTGGAACTGGCGGCCAGGGCAGGCTTCGATCCGCGCGCCGCCGTGACGCTGTGGCAGAAGATGGGCGCGGCCAGCCAGGGCAGCGCGCCGCCCGAGATCCTGTCGACCCACCCGTCGGCCGCTTCGCGCATCAGCGACCTGCAAACGGCCGCGCAGAAGGTGATGCCGCTGTACGAACAGTCCAAGGGCCAGGCCGCGCGCTAAGCGCGATGCCGGCGCGGCGCCCCGTCGCAGGGGCGCCGGCCCGGCCTAAACCTGGCCCGCCGTCCTGACGCCCTGACCGCGCATGATCTCGATCCCCAGACCGTGCAGAATGCGCTGCGTCTCGGCGTCCGGCACGTCTTCCGCATAGACCGCAATCCCCAGCGAACGGGCCGTTTCCAGCACCGACGCGGTCAATTGCTGGCTGCCCGGACTCTGCGACATGCCGCCCACGAATCCCCCGCCCAGTTTCACGTAGGACAACGGCAGCGTATGCAGCTGCGCCACCGCGCCAAACTGCTGCGCCAGCCGGCGCACGCCGATGTGTGCGCCGAATTCTGCGGCCACGCGCGCAAACGCGGTGATCTGTTCGTGGCATTCCACTAACCCGTGCGCGTCGATTTCCACGTACAGGCGGCGCGCCAGGGGGCGATTCTCGGTCAGCAGCAACGCGAGCTGGCGCAGGAACTTCTGGCCGCGCAGCGAGGGCAGCGCCACGCGCACGGCCAATTCGCCCGAATGGCTGGCCAGCCATGCCAGGCCGAGCCTCACGGATTCCAGATCGCATTCCGCCACCAGATCCAGCCGCACCGCCGGCGGGATGAAGAGGGTGGCCGGGATAGGCTCCTGGTCGGGCGCGGTGCGCAGCATCAGCATGGCTTCGGTGCGCACCACGTGACCGTCCAGCGCCAGCAGCGGTTCCGTCGACAGTTCGAACTGCCGGTTTTCCAGCGCCGTCTGGATGGCGTCTTTCCAGGCGCGTTCGCCCGCTTCCGACGGCGATTGCATGTCGGTGGCGCCGGCGATCACGACCTGGTCGTTGCCGGCGCTTTCCGCGCGCATCAGACCAAAATCCAGACGCGCGAGCACGGCGCCAGCCTGGCTGCCGTGTCCGTAATCAGTCATGGCCTGCGCCCAGCGGCACAGATGGCCCTCGCCAACCGGAATGCGCGAGGCATGCAGATCCGCGCGCACCTGCTCGGCCACCATCATGGCTTGGGGCGCCGCGCAGCCGGGCAGCAGCAGCGCAAAGTCGGAGCCGTTCAGCCGCGCCAGCATGGGCGTCGCGACGTGCATGCGCTTGAGCGTGCCCTGGATGCGTTCGCAGGCGGTGCGCAGCCACTGGTCGATGAATTCGCGCGGCATGTGGCGGTTCAGGTCGGCCAGGTCGCGCTGGCGGAACACCAGTACATGCCCGCCGTCGATCCGCGACGTTCCCGACGCCGGCCGGGTTTCCAGCGCGCGCCGGAACTCGTTGACGAAGTATTTGCGGTTGGGCAGGCCGGTCACCGGGTCCTGGTTCAGCTCCAGTTCCAGCGACTCGATCTTGGCGTTCTGTTCCTCGACGCTGGCATGGATGCGTTCGCGCGTCTGGTTCAGCGCCTGCACCACGCCGGACAGTTCCGGCACGCGTGCCTCGACCTGCTCGCCCGGCGCGTCGCGGCCGATGCCGCGGACGTGGTCGCTGATCTCGCGCAGCAGGCGGTTCTTGATCCACCCGACCAGCACGAAGGCAAACATGGCCCACAGGATGCCCGCGCCCACGACTAGCGCGATCATCTTCAAGCTGCTGCGCCACAGGGCTTCCCAGGCGTAGGCGTCGTTGGCAATAAGGGTGACTTCGCCGATCTGCCGCCAGCCGTCGCTGACCGCGTGGCTGGCCGCCTGGCTATCCAGCGGCGCCAGCGCCTGGAACCATGCCGGCACGGAAGCGGCGGTGGCCGTGGACTTGCGTTCGATCAGCACCTTGCCGTCGGGATCCGTCAGGCGCACCAGCGAGAAGTGGCCGCCGTCGTACAGCGCCGACACCAGCAGTTCCTGCACGACCGGGTCGTTGTTCGCCGGTTGTGACAAGGACAGGGCCAGGGAGACGGCCGCGTCGGTGCTTTGCACCTGGAGCTGGCCCGACAGGTACTCGCGCGCCGAATTGACGCTGAGCGCCAGCGTCCCCAGCAAAATCACGCTGATGGCGAGGGTCACACTGAGCAGTAGCTGACGAAGTATGGACATAGTCTTGTTTCCGGACATCAGGGGCGGATGCCTTCCCGTTCCATGCGTTGAAGTAGGTCGCGCCAGCGGCTTAGGCGGTCGACAGGGGCGGCCGCCTTGCCGTCCACGTAGACGCCGTCGGCGTTGAAACTGAAAACCGGCGTCAGGTCGCGCCGCTGCGTGGCCGGCAGGATGGTTGAGATCAGGCTGTCCAGCACGAGCGGGACGGCATTCGGGGTTTCGTAATAGCCCAGCACCATGTGGGCCACCTGGCTGCTGCTGGCCGCGCCGCCGATCCGGGCGCGTACGTAGATGAAACGCAGCTTGTTGGCCGGCACGCCCATCGAGAGCAGGGTGAAGTACTTGCCGATGACGTAGTCTTCGCAATCGCCCGCGCCCTTGCCCAGCGACTCCAGCGGCGTGGCCCAGTAATCGGCTTGCTTCCAGATGATGGAATCCTCGCCAGACAGCAGGGCGCGGTTCCAGAAATCGTTGGCGACGGTTAGACGGTCGCGGTCAGTTGCGGGGGCAGGGGTGCGCAGCAGTTGCAGCCAGTTGTCGACCGACCTGGCGCCTTTCGCGCCATAGCGGCTGGCCGACAGCTTTTGAAGCTTGACGGCATCGACTTCGATCGCAAAGCTGCCGCCCCACCAGCAGGCAAGGCCAAGCAATGCCAGGCTGATGGCCCGTTTCAGCCGAAGCGGGCGGCGGCCAGGCATGAATCAGTGTGCGGATGATGTCGCCGCATGTCGATGCCGATCTCCCGGGCGGTCATGCTCGGACTAGCTGTTCTTTGCCTGCCGGGCGGCCTTCATGCGCGTCCGGTCCGAGGCCTCCTGCGACAGATTTTTGATGTAGCCATCGAAGGTTTCGCCGTGCGTCGCCTTGCGGACCTCTTCGCCGACCTGGCAGGCCCATTTTTCACCGCCCACGATCAGCGCGGACTGCGTGATGAGGTCGGCATAGGAAGAGCGCAGGACAAACGCGATGCTTTTTTCGTAGTCACCGCCCTCGCGCTCGAGCTTGGTCGCGATCTGCCAGTTGGAGACGGCGTTGATGAGCACGGCGTTCAGGTGATCGAAATGCGTGCGGTAGAACGGATTGCGCGGCAGCTTGATGAGCGCCTCGAAAAAGCCCTGGTTGATCTCGTCATCCGGGACTTCCTTGTCGCGGTCGATGAGATCGTCCCAGAGATGCGCAATGCGGCACACCATGTCCACGTAGTCGGCCGCGGCGGCGTTTCCTTTGAACCAGGCAAGAAGCTGGTCGCGTTCAAAAAAATGCTTGGGCATGGGATACCGGCAAAAGGCCGCGCTCCGGCCCGCAAAGGCCGGAGCGCGTGGCGCGTGGGTCAGTTGTGATCGACGATCAGTTTACCCTTGTTCATCAGGTCATTGATGACTTGGGCGCTGGTCAGCGAACCATTGTTGGTCAGGTCCACATTCTCCAGAATGATCTTCTGGTCGATGTTGTGGGCGAGATCGCCATTGGTGCTCACATTGATGACGGTGTTGCTGCCTTCCTTCTTGACCTGCAGGTAGTTGGTCAGCGGGTTGGACTCTTCTTGCTGCAGCAGGTCGCGCAGGTCCAGCACGTCGCCATTGTTGGCGGGCGTGGCCGTCGAGAAATCCTTGATCCGGTCGACGGCGGGTGCGGCCGCCGTGCCCTGATCGTTGAGTTCCCAACGGAAGGTGTCGCTGCCCGCGCCGCCGACGAGGATGTCGTTGCCCTTGCCGCCGACCAGGACGTCATTGCCCGTGCCGCCGTAGAGGGTGTCGTTGCCCTCGCCGCCATGCAGGTAGTCATTGCCGCCTTGGCCGAAGAGGGTGTCGTCGCCCTTGCCGCCGTACAGGAAGTCGTCTCCGCCGCGCGTATCGCCAGCCTTGTCGAACTCAGCGCTGTGCTGCTGCAGGTAGTTGTAGAGCTCCAGGGTCGTCGGCGCGACGCCGCCCTTCTGCGCGGTCATGTAGTCCACCAGCGCCTGCCAGCCTTGGCCGTTATGGCTGCCTGCGGCATTGCCGGTCCACGACAGATGGTCGGTGTTGATGGTGTCGCCGAAGATGATGTCGTTGCCATCACCGCCATGGATCGTGTCGCCGGAAACCGGCGCCGGGTCCGTCGTCGTCTGGCCGCCTTGCAGCGCGGCGTTCAGCTCGTTGGCGCTGTTGACGATCTGGGGCTGACCCACCGTACCGTTGACGGTGTATTCCGAGGAGTTGCAGCCGCTGCCTTCCGTAACCTTCGTCGAACCCTGGCCCGTGGCGTTGGTATTGTCAAAGAACCGCAGGTAGTCGCTGTTGACCCCGGTGCCAATGCCAATGCCATACATCACGACCTTGTTGCCACCCACCAGCACGCCGGATCCATCCACCAGGGGTTTGGCTGCATCGATGGCCTGCTGCATTGCGCCGTTGCTTTGGTTGCCGCTGGTGCCGTAGACGTTGGGGTTGCCGTCCGTCAGGAAAAACGTCAGGTTCTGGTAGTTGTGATCCGCGTCCTTGCCGCCCGAAACCTGCGAGTTGAACCAGCTTACGGCCTTGTTGAAGGCGTCCTGATAGTTGGTGTTGCCGTCGGCCCTCAATCCGTCGATGGCGTCGAGCAACAGCTGGACATTGGCCTTGCTCAGGTTGTTGATCGTGACACCGCTCTGCGCCTTGTCCGAGAACGGAATGAGGCGTACGTTCACGACGCCGTCATGGTTCGACAGCTGATTGGCCAGTGCGACGAGCGAACTCTTCAACAGGGCGATCCGCGTCACGTTCGTGTTGCCGATCTTCTCGGTCATGCTGCCCGACACGTCGACGATGAGCGAGATGTTGTAGTTCTTGCCCGGCTCGACGGCCGTCACGGAACCGCCACGGTCGCCCACGAGGATGTCGTTGCCGCCACCGCCGTTGATGTCCGTGTTGGAGGTGTTGTTGCCCACCGCCAGCTTGTCCGTGGACAGCGTGAAGGTGTGCTCGGCCGAGGTGTTCTGTCCGCCGTTCGCGGTGCCGCCGGCATCACGGACCGAGAAGTCGAACGTGGCATCGCCGCCCGCGGTGGCCGGGGTGAACACCAGCTTGCCCGACTGGATGTCGGCAACAGAGATGACCTGGCCAGCCGTCACGGGTTGGCCGCCAAAGGTCAGCGTGCCTTCGCCGGCGCCCGGGATGCGGGTGATGACCACGCTCTGGAAGCCGTCATTTTCGACGCCGTCATTGAACGGGAAGTCGGACACCTTGAGCGTGTACGAGGCGTTGACGGTCGAGTGCGCTTCCGCGTCGCCCGAAATCGGCGCGTCGTTCGTGCCCACGATGGTTACGTTGACCGGCTTGGTCGCGGTGCCGTCCTGGGACGTGACCGTGAACACTTCGCTCAGGGTCTGGCCGGCCTTCAGGTTCTGCACGGCGGCCAGCGCGTTGTTGAGCTGGTAGGTCCAGTTGCCGTTGGCGTCCACGGTGAACGTGCCGTAAGTGCCCTGCACGGCGGTGCGGGGCTGCACGAAGCTCTGGCCGGCATCCGGATCGGTCACGGTCAGCTTGCCGCTCGCAAACGCCGGGGAGTCCTCGTACACCGTGCCCGAGCCCGCGCCACCGATCGTGGCGACGTCGTTCTTGCCCGTGACGGTGACCGTCAGCAGGGCCTGGCTGGTGCCGCCTTCGCCGTCGGACACCGTGTACCAGATCGACGACTGTGCGGTCTGGTTGGCGTTCAGGTACTGGAAGTCGTTGCCCGGGTTGAACGTGTAGGTGCCGTCGGCGTTGATGGTGAACGTGCCGCCATTCAGGCCGGCAATCGACTTGCCCACGCTGTTGGCATTGCCGCCCACAGCGGAAACCTGCAGCGGGTCGCCATCGGGATCCACGTCATTGGCAAGCACGCCCTTCTTGGCGTCCGTCACCCTCAGCGTCGTATCCTCGTCCGTCGTGCCCTGGTCGTTCTGAGCCTGGGGCAGCGGATTCGTGATGTTCCACTTGAAGGTCTGGGTCGTCGACAGGCCAGCCTTGTCGGTGGCGGTGACGGTGATCGTGTGAACGCCGGTGCCGCCCAGTTGCGAAGCGGAATGATCGATCTTGCCGCTGATGATGCCGGTGTTCGGATCGATCGTCAGGCCCTTCGGCAAGCCGGACGCGCTGAACGTCAGTTTGTCGCCGGTCGCCAGGTCCACGTCCTTGAAGTGGCTGGACAGATCCACGCTCGTGACCGTCTGCGAGTCCACGCCGGTCTGGTCGGCGATGACGGTCGAGGTGGGACCCGAGTTCGTGCCCGTGACGGTCACGGTCAGCGTCGCCGTCGAGAGGCCGCCTTCGCCGTCCGAGACGGTGTAGGAGATCGACGTCGTGGCGCTGGCGCCATTGGCCAGATGCTGGAACGCGGAGCCCGGGTTGAACGAGTACGAACCATCGGCGTTCAGCGTGAAGGTGCCGCCGTTGGAGCCGGTGATGGCCTTGCCGACGCCAGCCGCTTGGCCGTTGACGGCCGAGACGTGCAGGGTGTCGCCGTCCGGATCGGTGTCGTTGGACAGCACGCCGTGCGCCGCATCGGCGGAGAGGCCGACGCCTTGCTTGGTGCTGCCCGAATCGTTGACCGCGGTCGGGGCAGGGTTCTTGACGTCCCACGAGAAGTCTTGCGACACCGAGGCGCCGGACTTGTCGGTCGCCGTGATGGTGACGGCGTAGACGCCCTCATTGCCACCTTGCGAGGCCGACTTGTCGAGCGTGCCGGAGATGATACCGGTCTTGGGATCGATGGTCAGGCCCGGGGGCAGACCATTGGCCGAGTACGTCAGCACATCGCCCGAGTCCACATCGGTGAACTGACCGGAGATGTTCACCGGGGTGATGGCTTGGCCGTCGTTGTTGGCCTGGTCATCAAGCGTGACGCCCGGGGTGAGGATCGGGGTGTCGTTGGTGCCAGTGATCGTGACCGTCAAGGTCGCGGTCGACGTGCCGCCTTCGCCGTCGGAGACGGTGTAGGTGATCGACGACGTGGCCGTCTGGTTGGCGCCCAGGTTGTTGAACGCGGAGCCGGGGTTGAACGAGTACGAACCGTCAGCGTTCAGCGTGAAGGTGCCACCGTTGGAACCGGTGATTGCTGCGCCCACGTTGGTCGCCTGGCCGTTGACGGCCGAAACCTGCAGCGTGTCGCCATCCGGATCGGTGTCGTTGGCCAGCACGCCGTGCGCCGCATCGGCGGTGAGGTTGACGCCTTGGCTGGTGCTGTCCGTGTCGTTGACGGCGGTCGGAGCCGGGTTCTTGACGTCCCACGAGAAGTCTTGCGACACCGAGGCGCCGGACTTGTCGGTCGCCGTGATGGTGACGGCGTAGACGCCTTCATTGCCACCTTGCGAAGCCGACTTGTCCAAAGTGCCGGAGATGATGCCGGTCTTGGGATCGATGGTCAGGCCCGGGGGCAGGCCGGTGGCCGAGTACGTCAGCACATCACCGGTATCCACATCCGAGAACTGGCCGGAGATGTCGACCGGGGTGATGGCCTGGCCGTCGTTGCCCGATTGATCATCCAGCGTCACGCCCGGGGTGAGGATCGGGGTGTCGTTGGTGCCCGTGATCGTGACCGTCAAGGTCGCGGTCGACGTGCCGCCTTCGCCATCGGAGACGGTATAGGTGATCGACGACGTAGCGGTCTGGTTGGCGCCCAGGTTGTTAAACGCGGAGCCGGGGTTGAAGCTGTACGAGCCATCGGCGTTCAGGGTGAACGTACCACCGTTCGAACCCGCGATCGCTGCGCCCACGTTGGTCGCTTGGCCATTGACGGCCGAAACCTGCAGCGTGTCGCCATCCGGATCCGTGTCGTTGGCCAGCACGCCATGCGCGGCATCGGCGGTGAGGCTGACGCCTTGGCTGGTGCTGTCCGTG